>Ga0256406_1001626_pt1 | contig 35501 bp, 29 predicted proteins | sample RumenRJG_03DNA_FD_185986 | JGI IMG/M metagenome (GOLD analysis project Ga0256406, IMG submission 185986) | Bovine rumen microbial communities from Lethbridge, Alberta, Canada - RJG_03 | ecosystem: Host-associated > Mammals > Digestive system > Stomach > Rumen | place: Canada: Alberta | collected...
TTCGCGGATTCCTCCAATCTGAAGATGGCGGTGCAGCAAGGCCAGGTGGATGTAGCATACCGTTCGCTGACGCCAACGGATATCAGTGATTTGTCAAAGGACAGCAAGGTCAAGGTCGTCAAGGGCCCGGGCGGCGAAGAGCGCTTCCTTGTGTTCAACTACAAGCTCCAGCCGTTCGGTACCTCGCAGAGCGATGCCAATGCCGATAAGGCCAAGGCGGTACGTGTCGCCGTCGCGAACCTCATCGACCGCGAAGAACTGGCGAGCAAGATTTACAAGGGCACATATACCCCCATGTACTCCTATATTCCGGATGGCTTACTCGGGCATGAGGACACGCTGAAAAGCGCGTACGGGGAGAACGGCAAGCCAAGTCTCGAGAAAGCCAAGAAGGCGCTCTCCGATGCAGGTGTCAAGACCCCGGTCACCTTGAAGATCCAATACAATGCTGACCATTACGGTGCTTCTTCTTCGGATGAGTACGCCGCCATCAAGAGCCAGCTTGAGACGGGCGGGTTGTTCAAGGTCGATCTGCAGCAGACCGAGTGGACGCAGTACAGCAAGGAGCGGGTGGTGACGGATTCGTCCGACGGCTCCTACCCGCTGTACCAGCTTGGATGGTTCCCCGATTATTCCGACCCTGATAATTATCTGTCCCCGTTCTTCCGCGAAGGCAACTTCATTCTCAACGCCTACTCGAATAAGGAAGTGGACTCCCTGATTTCCAAGCAGGCAGGAGAGCTTGACCAGTCCAAGCGTGAGGACGAGCTCAAGCAGATCCAGAAGATCGTGACCGGGGATGTCCCGACCATTCCGCTGCTTCAGGGCGCGCAGGTCGCGGTCACTGGCAAGAACGTGAAGAATGTGATACTTGACGCGTCCTTCCGGTTCAGGTATGCGTCGGTGACGAAGTCCTGACATCTGCGTGCAGCGGTTCCGCCGTCGAGACATCGCGGCGGGGCTGCTGCACGCTCGTCATATTACGTGCGGCAAGGCGACGAGAGCAAGATGCGCGAATGTTGCGGCATCCGGCTGAAAACACGCACGACAACGCGAATATATAAGGAGGAGTCGTGTCACAGGACAACAGTGGCGACGATGCTGGACAGGACCGATATGGCAAGACGGTGGCGGATGTGCCCGACGGCAGTGCGGTACGCCAGAAAGAAGAGAAGGGGAAGCGCAGGAGACTTTCTTCTGGATTCTTCCGTTTCATCATCGTGCGTTTTTTGTTGATCATCCCGACAATATTCATCCTGGTGACGTTGGTGTTCTTCGTGATGAGAGCGACCGGCGACCCGATTTCGGCGGCATTGGGAGGTAGGCTTCCCCCTGCCGAGTTGCGAAAACGCATCCACGCGGCGGGGTATGACAGGCCGCTCATTGTGCAATATTTCGATTATCTTGGCGGGCTGCTGCACGGCGACCTGGGCAGGACGCTCACTGACAATCAGCCGGTCACCTCGATTCTTACCCATTACGGTGCGGCGACGTTCGAACTGGCGTTTCTTGCGTTGATCGTCGCGCTGCTTGTCGGCATTCCGCTGGGTAAGCTCGCCGCACGGCACCGTGACCGGGTGGGCGATGCCGCGATTCGTGTATTCGCGATATTGTGCTATGCGACACCTGTGTTTTTCCTGGGACTGTTGTTCAAGCTCATATTCTCAGTGAATTTTGATATTCTCCCGAGTTCCGGGCGTTGCTCGCTGGCTTCGGAAATGCAGTTCGACAGGCTGGTTTCGCCGACGGGATTCTATATCATCGACGCGCTCCAGCTCGGCGATGCGGATGTGCTCGCGGATGTGCTGGAACACGCCATTCTGCCTGCTCTGGCGCTCGGTCTTCTCACGGCTGGCGTGTTTATCAGGCTGGTGCGCACCAATGTGATTTCCACGTTTAATTCCCCCTATGTGGAAGCCGCGCGATCGAGGGGCGTCAGCGAATCGAGACTGCTGTCCAAACATGCGTGGAAACCTGCATTGATCCCGATCATTACCGTGATGGGCATGCAGATCGCGATGATGCTTGCCGGCGCGGTGCTTACCGAGACGACATTCGAATGGAAAGGCCTCGGATTCATGCTGTCGACGTATTTGAAGTCGCGTGACTTCGTTGCCGTACAAGGCATCGTCATTCTGATCGCCATCATCGTATCGGTGGTCAATTTCATTGTCGATGTCATCAGTGCGTTGATTGACCCGAGAGTGAGGTACTGACATGGCACGGACAAACGAGATAACAGTGCCTGACGATGACAGAGTGGCACACCTGCATGTCAAGCGTGGCAACGGCTGGAGCAAGCTTCCGATCATCCGCGATTTGCATATTGCAGTCGGATGGCAGAAGGGGATGCTCGTCGCCGGGCTTGTGCTGTGCGTCGTGTTCCTGTGCGTCGCTATTTTCGCTCCGTTGATCGCTCCGTATGGGTTCTCACAGATCAAAAGTGCGGACGGCGTGGCATTCCCGACTCAAGCGCCTCCTAGCAGCGAGCATATCTGGGGGACAACCGTGGGTGGCTATGACGTGTTCAGCCGCACAATTTGGGGAGCGAGAACCGCGGTCATTGCGATTGTGATTGCTGTGACCCTGTCGATTTTCATCGGCGTGTTTCTCGGGCTGCTATCAGGGTATTTCGGCGGTTGGATCGACCGGGTGCTTGTAGTGATCGCGGATGCTATTTATGCGTTCCCGTCGCTGTTGCTCGCCATTCTGATGGCCATCGTCATCTCCGGCGGACAGTCGAGCTTGTGGGGTGGGATCCTAGCGTCGGGGATTTCCATAACCGTCGTCTATATTCCGCAGTATTTCCGGACGATTCGCGCCGAAGTCGTCAGAATCAAGGATGCGGCGTACGTGGAGTCCGCGAAAGTGGTGGGGGCATCTACCGGGCGCATTCTTACGAAGCATCTGTTACGCAATTCGACACGTACCCTTCCGGTGATTCTGACGCTGAATTCGTCTGAGGCGATTTTAACGCTTGCTGGGTTGGGATTCCTGGGGTTCGGCATTGAACCGACCGCTGCTGCGGAATGGGGATACGACTTGAACCGGTCAATGGCGGATGTGACCGCCGGTATTTGGTGGACTGCGGTGTATCCGGGTGTTGCCATCGTGCTGATCGTCCTGGGTATCACGCTTGTCGGTGAATCGCTTAATGATTTGGCTGATCCTCGGTTGCGTGCCAGAAAGTCGGCAGGTGAAGTCATCGGTGCGATCGAGGACACGTCGGTTGACCCCACTGAGCGACCGGGGATGTCGAATGAGGCTGTCGCGGCTCTTGACACGCCATCCAAACCCTTCAGGGTTATTGGTGGTGATGCCTCAAGCGATGGCTATGCCCCAAATAACAAGGAGATACGTCATGAGTAAGCCCCATGCCAATGAAAGGAAAGACGGGATGACAACTATGGCAACACGCGGGCAAACCGGCAGACAGAACGGCGTCGCACAGGAAAATATCATGGCCCGCGTCGACGATTTGAGCGTCTCGTTCATTACTGATGCTGGTTCAATCAAGGCGGTTGACCATGTTTCCTTTTCTATTCCGGAACATACCATCGTCGGGGTGGTCGGGGAGTCGGGGTCCGGCAAGTCCGTGACTGCGCGCTCAATCATCAAATTACTCCCGCAGACGGCAACGACGTCCGGTGCGATCTACCTGCGTCCACGGAATGGGACAGAAGAGCTCGACGTACTCAGCCTCAGCGCCGATGAACTCAGACAGATGCGCGGGCGTGAAGCGGCAATGGTTTTCCAGGAGCCTGGAGCGGTACTCAATCCGGTGTACACCATCGGCTGGCAGATCGAGGAGGGGCTGAGGGCGCACGGCGAACACGACAAGAAGCGGTTGCGTCAGAAGACAATCGACATCCTTCGCAAGGTGGGCATCCCGGAACCGGAAACCAGGGTGGATTACTATCCGCATCAGTTCTCTGGCGGGCAGAAACAGCGGATTGTCATCGCCATGGCTTTGGTGCTCAACCCTGGTCTGATTCTTGCCGATGAGCCGACAACGGCGCTTGATGTGACCGTGCAGGCGGAGATTCTCGATCTGCTGCGTTTGGCGCGCGACGAATTCGGTGCGAGCGTGTTGATCATCACGCATAACATGGGGGTCATCGCTGATATCGCGGACCAGGTCGTGGTCATGTATCGTGGCCATGTCATCGAGCAGGGGGATGTTGAGCAGATCTTCTATCATCCAGCGCAGGAGTATACGCGGCGACTGCTCGCCTCGGTGCCCCGGCTCGGCCATGGGTTGGAAGTTCGGGACCACGATGGGCATCCTATAGAGCGTGCCGTTGATTGGCATACGCAGCCAATCGTCGTAGAAGCTAAGAACCTTCGTGTCGCGTATCCGGGTCATTTGATGCAGCCGGATTTTGTCGCGGTGGATGGTATTGATTTCACTATTAGGAGCAGTGAAGTACTTGGACTGGTAGGAGAATCAGGGTCTGGAAAGTCCACGACGGGAAGGGCGATAGCTGGGTTGCAGCGTGTCAGCTCGGGGTCTCTCAAGGTACTCGGCGTGGAAATGAACGGGGTCCGTGAGCGCGATTTCAGGTCTCGGCGAGAACAGATAGGGTTTGTCTTCCAAGACCCCGGCAGCTCATTTGACCCGTTGATGACAATCGAGGAGAACGTCGCGGAACCGTTGCTGGTTAGCGGGAAATATCCGACTGCCATGGATGCGCGGGAATACGTGGGCGATTTGTTGGAGATGGTTCAGCTCCCGCGCGTGTACATGAATCGTTTTCCGCATGAGCTGTCCGGCGGACAGCGGCAACGTGCCTCGTTGGCCCGTGCGCTCGCGTTGAAGCCGAAACTGCTTATCGCGGATGAGCCGACCAGTGCGCTGGACGTGTCAGTACAGGCGAAAGTGCTTAGGCTGTTCAAGCAGCTGCAAGTGGAAATCGGGTTCGCGTGCTTGTTCATCACGCATGATCTCGCTGTGGTGGATATGCTGGCGGACAGGATCATGGTCATGCACAATGGCCGGATTGCGGAGCATGGGGACGCCCGTCAGATTATTCATGATCCGCAGGATCCATACACCAAGCGTTTGCTGGATTCTTTGCCGGTACCCGATCCTCGTGAGCAGAAAGCGCGTCGGCTCGCAAGGTTGGAACGGTCGTAATAAGTGTGATATTGAAGATGACGCCGGAGTGCATATGTGAGGATTGATTCGCATAGCGGCTGCCATAGCTGCCCATGGGCTGATGGATTGCGCTGGCCGGTGGCCGTTGTGTGAAGGTTCACTCACGACGCGGACCTGACCTGCGCCAGAACCTTTCCGCCCCGGCTTTTGCGCCTACACCGGCCAGCGGGTATGCGGGTATGACTAGAGTGACAGTGATTGAAGACAGGAAATTCCCTTGTGCGGCAGCGTGCCGACACGTGTGGCTGGACCATCGCGCAACGTGCATGACCGGGCGTCGCGCAATACGCGTGACTGAGGCATCGTGCGACACGCGCTGGGCCATCGCCCACAGCCACTCGCGCGAGGAAAAGCAATAGGACAAAATGGAGGAATCATGGATTCGGTGATCACCGAAGCAGACAAGGCGTACGAGGTTGAAGAACGCAAGAACGCCCCGGGCCCGGACCAGCCGATGGCAGACCGGGTGAACAACCGCTCGCTGCGCCCGAACAGCGAGACGTTCCGCCAGTTCATGACCACCGGCTGGGACAACGCCGAGCCGGCGGTCGAGCCGTTGGAATCGAGCAAGTACATCGGCAAGCGTCTTGAGACGCTGGGCAAGCGGTTCCCGGGTGAGCGCATTGTCATTCCCGCGGGTCAGCCGAAGGTGCGCAACAATGATTGCGATTACGCGTTCCGTCCGGATACCGCGTTCGCGTATTACACCGGCTTGGGTTGCGATTATGAGGCGGGTGCTGTGCTCGTGCTCAACCCGCTCGATCCGAACAGCGCGGAGGCGAAGGCCGGTAAAACCCATGCGCCGGAACTGTTTGTCGCTCCTCGTGCCGATAACAGCACGGCTGATTACTACCGTGACACCCATTACGGCGAGTACTGGGTCGGCCCGCGTGCCGGTCTGCGTGAGCTCAAGGCGATGACGGGCATTGAGACCCATGACATCGCCACACTCGAGGACGCGATCAGCAAGGATGTCGGCGCCGAGGCGGGTGCCGTGCAGTTGCGTGTGGTGCGCACCACCGATCCGTCGATTACGCAGATGGTCGAACGGGTGCGCGAGACGAACGGTTTCGGCGACCCGGATGCCAATACGAAGGCCGATGAAGCGTTGGCGGAGTTCGGTTCTGAGCAGCGCATGGTCAAGGACCAGTATGAGATTGGCGAAATCCGCAAAGCTGTCGAGGCCACGAAGCACGGTTTCGACCGTATGCTCACCCATTTGCCGCGCGTGATCGGCCGCCCGCGTTCCGAGCGCATGCTTGAGGGCGCGTTCAATTCGGTGGCTCGCGAGGAGGGCAACGCCGTCGGTTATGACACGATTATCGCCTCGGGTAAGCATGCGCCGATCCTGCATTGGATGCGCAACACCGGCGTGGTCGGCGACGGCGAACTGCTGCTCGTCGATGCTGGTGTCGAGGTCGATAGCCTGTACACGGCTGACATCACGCGCACTTTCCCGGTCAACGGCAAGTTCACGCCGTTGCAGCGCAAGCTGTATCAGGCGGTGTTGGACTCCCAGCAGGCCGGTTTCGAAGCCGCGCAGCCGGGTGCCACGTATTCGGATATTCATCATGCGTGCATGCGCGTGATCGCGGAGCGTCTGCACGAGTGGGGCATTCTGAAGGTTCCGGTCGAGGAGTCCCTGTCCCCGCAGGGTCAGCAGCATCGTCGTTGGCTTGCTTGCGGTGTCGCGCACCATCTGGGCCTTGACGTGCATGATTGCGCACAGGCCCGCTACGAGTCGTATCAGGGCGCGAAGATTACGCCGGGCATGATTTTCACGATTGAGCCCGGTCTGTATTTCGCGGCGAACGATTTGCTGCTGCCGCCTGAATTGCGTGGTATCGGCATCCGTATTGAGGATGATGTGCTCATGACCGAGCATGGTCCGGAATGGATTTCCGCCGGCATCCCCAAGCAGATTGACGAGGTCGAGGCGTGGCTTGCTGAGCGTGCGGCCGCACGTGAGGACTGAACTCTGCTGAATCACCGGGGTAAAGGTTCGCCCCTGTCGTCAACCCGTTGCGCGGGCCATCACTCGATCGCACTGGTGGCCCGTGCAACGGATTGTGTATCGTACGCCTGACAAGAAGTGTGGAGCATCAATGCCGACACCTGATTTCATTATCGAATTGCGCAAATCCATCGGGCACAGTCTTCTATGGCTGACCGGCATCACCGCGTACGTGCGTGACGATACCGGTCGCGTGCTGCTCGGCCGTCGTTCGGACACCGGCCAGTGGGCGCTAGTGTACGGAATCGTCGAACCGGGGGAGGAGCCGGCGGATACCGCGGTGCGCGAAATCAAGGAGGAAACCGGCGTGGACGCGATGGTCACTGATCTGGTGTCGGTCACGAGCAGCAAGCGCGTAATCACCTACGCCAATGGCGATCAGGCTCAGTATATGGATCACTCCTTCCTGTGTTCCTTGCGCCCGGGCGGCAACGCGCAACCGTTCGTGGGCGATGAGGAGAGTCTCCAGGTCGGCTGGTTCGATCCGGATGATCTGCCCAGCCCGCTTGCTGAAAGCACTGTTGAGCGTATGGCCGTCTTCCGTGACTATCTCAAGCGTCGCGAGCGGGGCGATCGGGCTGCGGTATTTCGCGGCGGGCGCTGAACACGGGTGTTGCCCGGTATTCGCATAGAATAAAAGCAGCACGTTTGCATCGGTGTGTTGCCGGTTCGAACGCATCCACGTTCCGTCAGCTGGCGGGCGTACGACCATCAAGGCATAGGAAAGAGACCAGCGGGTATGTCGTTTGAACATCCGAATCGCAATGGCGAGAACATCCGTGACGTTGAGCGTGAAATCATGAAGCGCCCACCGGAGCATAATAAAACGAACCTTGATCTTGACCGTATGAAGATGATGGTTGACCTGCTGGGTAATCCGCAGGACAGTTTCCGCGTCATTCATGTTACCGGTACGAACGGCAAGGGGTCCACTGCCCGCATGGCGGAGGCGATTTGCCGCGCCTATGGTATGCGCACCGGCTTGTACACGTCCCCGCATTTGGAAAAGATCAACGAGCGGATCGCCATTGACGGCCAGCAGTTGTCTGATGACGATTTCATTGACTCGTGGGATCAGGTCAAGGATCTGGTCGCGCTGGTGGACCGCAAGATGGAGCAGGAGAACAAGCCGCCGATGAGCTTCTTCGAAGTGCTCACCTCGATGGCGATTTGGAAATTCGCGGATGCTCCGGTTGATGTCGCGATTTTCGAGGTCGGCATGGGTGGCGCCTGGGATGCGACGAACGTCATGGACGCGGACGCCGCGATCATCGGCCCGGTGGATATGGACCACATGCAGTGGCTGGGCGATACGGTCGAGCAGATCGCCACGGAGAAGGCGGGGATCATCAAGCCCGGTTGTGCGGCGATTATCGGGCGCCAGCCGCATGCCGAGCAAGTCATGCCGATTCTCGAGGCCGCGGCGAAGCGCAATAACGCCACGCTTATCCGTGACGGCGAGGAGATGGAAGTCGTTTCGCGTGTTCCCGCAGTCGGCGGGCAGATGGCGACGCTGCGCACGCCGGAAGGCGAATACCGCGACGTGCCGATCGCGAAATTCGGCGAGCATCAGGCGCATAACGCGCTGGCTGCACTGGCAGCCGCAGAAACCGTGATTCCGGTCAACGGTCAGCTTGACCATGATCTGGTCGATGAGGCGCTTGGCGGCGTGAAGGTGCCGGGACGTATCGAACAGGTCCGCACGTCGCCGACAATCATCGTCGATGGCGGGCATAACGTGAACGCAGCACAATCGTTGCGTGCCGCGATTGAGGAGAATTACAGCTTCCAGCAGCTGGTCGGCGTGGTCGCCATGATGGGTGACAAGCAGGTCGAGGAGTATCTTGGCGTGCTTGAGCCGATCCTGAGTGAGATTATCGTCACCGAGAATTCGTGGCGTGACCGCGTCATGCCTGCCGAAGACCTCGAGAAGATCGCGGTGCGCGTGTTCGGCCCGGACCGTGTGACCGTCATCAAGGATCTTCCGGACGCTATCCAAGCTGCCGTCGACAAGGTCGACGCCGAAGATGACCTGGGTGTCGGCTATGGGCACGGCGTGCTGATTTGCGGCAGTTTCGTCACCGCAGGCGACGCGAGGACATTGCTGACCGAACATATGGCCGCCGATCTGGCCAAGCCGAAAGCCGAACGCGTCAACCCGCCCGTCGTCTCGCCTGATACCGCCGGCGACACTGCCGATACTACTGGCACTGCCGACGAGAGCGGCGATACTGACAGCAAACCGGAAACCGACGATGTGATCAACGAAATCCTCAACGCCGGTGAGGAAGGCCTCAAATTCACCATCGATGCACGTACATCCGGCACGTCATCGCACACAGACCGGTCCTGAGCTCCGCCTGGTTCCTTGACGGTCGTATGCTGTCAAGGAACCAGGCTTATGGGGTCGACGGCGGTGTATTCCGTTCCTGTCTCGGCACCACGGGACCCTGCGGTCATTGTCGTCGCCAGAGAAAACGGAACCAACGACGACAATGACCGTTGCCAGACTCATTCTGTCCGGTTTCTGTCCGGTACACCGGTAGCAGACCGGACAGGATCGGTGCCCTCATCTGGCAGGGATAATATGTTCAGAACTTGAACCGCATATGTTCAAAGTTGACGCGACCCCAGAAACGCTGCCTGAAGGTATCCTCCCGGCAGAGCAAGGGACTGCTCCAATTGCCTGAATCGAACATGCGCATTGCGGCGTCATGCTTGGCCCCATGCGTCTCATGATCAATGACACTGCGGGGAACCATGGTGAACAGGAAATCGTCATCCGCAGCGAGCTCCTGGGCGGACAAGGCCTCATGCAGATCATGGCGCATGACAAAATGCTCAATCAGAGGCTTGACGAACGGGCATCCCGCCAAGCTGACATAGTATGTGTTCCTGCCGGGCCTGGTGTTGACTTCCAAGAAATGAGGATTGCCATCCGCATCATCCATAACATCAAAATTGGCATAGCCCTCGTAACCAGTATCCGCAAGGAAACGTCCGGCAGCCTCGAGCAGATCACGGTGTTTGCCTGTAGACATGATGACCAGAGGGTTGCCGATGCCTGTGGCGCTGCGGTCCTGCACGAGGACATCGCCGCTGACTGCCACGATGGCGGTGCCATTGGCATCCGAGAACGTGGTGAGCGTATGCAGCGACTCGTCGCTTGCGGATAGCCGCTCTTGAATCAACAGCGCATGCGAATAGCTTGATGCGGCGACGGCATCGTAGATTGCGAACAGCTCTTCCTCGCTTGAGACGATATAGACCTTCTTCTTGCCCACGATGTCGGCATAATGCCAGTCGGCGGAATTCGACGGCTTGGCGATCAACGGATAGTCAAGCCCTGATAACTCTTGTTTCTCGCGAGCGACACGCATCGAAGTTCCGGCAAGTATGGCATCATCGTAAGCGTCAGAGAACGGTACGACGATGGTCTTGGGGTAGGGGATGCCCAGCCGGTCGCAGCGAGCGTAGAAACGGTCTTTCTGCGTGATGTCGTCCAGCAGGTCAAAACCGATATACGGAATCACATATCCCAGTTCTTCCAGCTCCGGTTTGTGCTTCGACAGGTTGCGGACATGCCAGTCGCTTGCCCCGGCGATGACAACCGGTTGGGCATCGAAATGGCCGGCATGGCTATTGAGCCAGTCCATCAGGCGCTGTTCTTTGTCGATGTCTTCGATGGTGTGGTAGTCGGTGAACTTGCTTGCTGAGGAATATTTGATGTCAGCGCCAGCCAGCATCGTTGTCTTGCTGTGATAGCACCGGTGAAGTTCTCGCGCGTAAGAATATCCAAGGGTATCTCCGCCGAGGACGATTGGCTCGAAATCCATGATTGTTCCTTCGATATGATGAGACATGCGAACGGATTGCCACATGCCGGTTACCCCAGCATGCGGGCGAGTATCGCGTCATCGCCCTCATACGGGGTATGTCGGTTCAGCCGTTTGATCCACCGTTCGTTGCCCTTGCCGATGGCAAGGATGACATCGAGACGGTCGGGGTGGCTTTTCGCGGTGCGCACAGCGTCCTCGATGGCCTTCCCGCGGTCGAGCACAGTGTCGGACACGACATCCGGAGCGGTTACGTAGCTTGCCATCTGCTCGCAGATTTTTTCCGTGGGCTCGGTATTCGTGTCCTCCTCGGTGAAGATGAACCGGCTGATGCGGTGCTGGGCTGCTTCGACCATCTCCTTGCGGCGGTCATACGCCTTGTCCCCGGCGGAACCGGTGATCAGGGTGATATACGGGTGGCGGTCGCCGAAGCGTTCCTCGACATAGTCGAGCAGCGCTGTCGTGGAAATCCCGTTGTGCGCGTAATCGACGATGGCGACGGTATCCGTTGACGGGTCTTCGAACCGTTCCATCCTGCCGGCGATTTTCACCTGCTCCAGGGCGTGCACCGCGGCAGACGATGTGTCAAGTCCCAAGGTGTGGACGATTGCGAGCGCCGCGGCGGCGTTCGCATAGTTGAAATCGCCGTCGATTGCGAGCGAGAACAGCCCTACATCAGTGCCGTCCGCTTCAATCCGATATTGCGTATGATCGGCGTTCACCGGGCACGCTATGACATCGGCGGGCGTGCCGAGTTTCGAGCCGTCATGCAGCGCGAAGGTGATGACATTGCGCTTGTCGCGTGTCGCCTGCTGCCTGATCAGGTCGGCGTGGTCCGCGTCCGCGCCGAGCACGAGGGTTCGGCAGTTATCGACGATCTGCCGCTTGCACCATAGATAATCCTCGAATGTCGGATGCTCGATGGGGCTGATATGGTCGGGGGAGATGTTCAGGAACGCTCCCACATCGAAGGTCAGGCCGTATACGCGATTCACTTTATAAGCCTGCGAAGAAACCTCCATGACCAGGTAGCGCATGCCATGTTCCACGGCTTCGCTCATCATGCGGAACGCGTCCAACGATTCCGGCGTAGTCAAATCGGATTCGACATACGTGTGACCGTCCACGCAGTTGTCGACGGATGAGAACAGTGCTGCCTTGCCTCCGCTGATGGCGTTGAGCACGGCGTGAGTGAAGTACGCGGTCGTGGTTTTGCCTTTGGTGCCGGTGATGCCGATGACGGTCAGCTGCTCCTGTGGACGGTCGTAGAATGCCGCGGATAGCAGGCTCATGGCCTTGCGCACATCGGAAACGATGAGCCCGGGGGCGGCGGTGCGGTCGTGGAATTCGGTTTCGGACACGTAAGCCGCCAGTCCGCGCGCATCGATGCCGTCGAGATACTCCGGGCGGAATGCGCCTTTGCAGAACAGCAGCGTGCCATCACCCACCTGGCGTGTGTCATAGGTGACCGAAGAGAACGGGGTGTGCGAACCCTCGAATTCGTTGGCATCCAGGGTCCAACGGTCAGCCCGGATGATTTCATGCAGCAGATGATGCTCCTGCAGCAGTTGTGCGGCCGAAGCCAGAGTCAAAGCCATGAGCGAACCTTTCTTATCGTTCCCCGTCTGCCCGCAATCATTGTAGACGCTGGGCTGTGTGCGTTCCGTGCAGGCGCGTGCCGCCAACATTCCGAGACGGTTGCTGGCGTGAGTCGTCAAAAACGGGAATTACAACCATGATTCATGCGATGGCATACGGCCGCGGCTTTCCAACCATTGGTTCAAGGACTCCTGCCAAGACCGATACGCTTCACGCTGCCACTCCATGAGCTCGCCCATGGTCAGATGGCCGACCTGCGGGTACAGGGTGCTCATCGGCTTGATCAGATCTACCGCCGCGACGGTATCGGCTGTAGCGTTGTGGAAATCGCCGGTGGGAACAACGCCGTAATATTCCGTGGTCAACGTCAGCGTGCGTTTGCCGCGACGCTTGGACACCGCACGATCGATAACCAGCGGATCGACGACCAGAAGCCCTGATGACGCTGCTGCCGAATCTGCCCGTTCACTGACTTGGGGAAGGTTCCAACGATGCAAATCACCTTCAAGCATGTGTACGTCGAAAGGAGCGTTATACGCCAGTAATGGGATGTTCTTGTCTTGAGCGGCGGCAATAGCTCGTGCGATCTGGTCGATCGCATCCGTCGGCTCCATACCATGCTCGGCGAGGTATTCGTCAGTGAACCCGTTGACCGCGCTCGCTTTTGGATTCATCCGCATATGCGGGTTGATGATCCATTCGGCTTCAGCATCACCATCATGGCCTTGTTGCGGGTCACGCAACACTAAGGTCGCGGACACGATGGCGTCGCGACCGGCGGCGATTCCTGTGGTTTCGGTATCGAAACCAAGCAGCCACGACGAGCCCAACGGCGTGTCATCGGTTTGCTGCGGCGCGTGTTCCAGCGCCGCAATCAGTGCGTCATACGTCATAGTCATACGGAGTATTGTGCGCTGTCAAACAGACAAGCGTATGCGTACGGTATCCGGCTCGCCGTCATCGCAAGAATACGAAACGCCGTGTATGACACGTCATAGAATAGTGGGGTGAGCAACGAGCTGAACGAAACAACGGAAGAGAAGCGCAAGCGCTTCGAAAAGCTCGCCATGCCCGCGGTGAACGTGCTCTACCGTCAGGCAATGAAACTGACCAATAATCCCGATGACGCGCAGGATCTGGTCCAAGACACCTTTGAACGGGGGTTCAAAGCGTTTGACAGTTTCAAACCCGGCAGCAATTTCGAAGCGTGGATGACCACCATCGAACGTAACTCGTATTTCAACCAGTATGCGAAAGCGAAACGTCGTCCACAGCGTGCGAACGACGCCACCGGGGAATATGACGACTGGGATATTTACTCCGCCTCCGAACATGCTTCGCAAGGGTTGGAGTCAGCCGAGCAGCAGTATCTTGACGCGTACGCTCCCGAAGAAATCATGGCGGCGCTGGACAAGCTCAGTCCTGAACGTAGGCAAGTGTTCATTGACGCTGCGATTGATGGCAAATCCTACCAGCAGGTGGCTGACGAGCAGGGTGTGAAAATCGGTACGGTGATGAGCCGGCTCAACCGTGCGCGCACCCAACTCAAACAGGAATTGGCCTCGTATGCGAAAGAGCGTGGGTATGTCAGCGGGGATAAACGGGCCGACACGCGAGGCGCCTCGTCTTCGCCGGTTGCGAATTCTTCTCATTGAGGGCATCGCAATCCGTGAGAACGGGTCATAATGAGAAACGTCATCTGTGAGAAGAAGCGGCCGTCGGTGTTGCGCGGAAGGAGTCGGCATGGACACGTACGAGCATCATAGCCATATCTCCATCACCCGGCATACGCGTGAAGGAGTGACTCGCACCGACGTGCATATCACGAGTATGGAGGCGCCTGACGGGCAGCATCACCATTCCATGCCGCATGATGACCATGAATGTTTTAACCCGGATTCCTGCTGCGACGCCCAGGAGCGTGCACTGATCGCCATGATGCGTGCATACCTGCGTCCACAGACGGCCCCCGAATGCCTGTTTGAGCGGTTGCATCGCACGCTCGACGCTTGCTGCCGTGAAGAGGAATGCGAGCACGGGGAGACGCATACTGATATTCCGGCTGGTGACAGTGCTCAGCGTCCGGATGCCGCGCACCAGACGGGCAGCGCCGTAGTGGTGCGTCGCGTCCGCGTGCCAGGTACGGAAGTCGTGACGGTTGCGGACCTGTCATTTCCCAGCGGTTGGACGTTCCCCGCATATCCTGACGTGCGCTGACCGGCGTACCGGAAAACAGCCGGTCAGGCAGCCGGCATCGATGTACCGGTGTCCGCCGGTACGTGTTCCCGAGCGGATACCCGCCGGCGGTGAGAGGGCTGGCGGTGTTGTTGTTCCTGTATCGGTTTGAAGGTAAAGAAAACCCCGCGTGCGATGATTGTCATCGTCCGCGGGGTTTCGTACAGCTGTCGCTGCAACGCGATGTTGCGAATGCCGTCACCGTGAAACCGGCGTGTCGCGACATTCGTCAGCGCAACTCAGGCATTTGGCCTTTTGCCGTGATTAGCGGCTTTTTTGCGACGTGCCTTGCGCTTGCGTCCACGCATACCCATAATGGACTCCTTTGCTAAAGATTGGTAAGCCTACGGGATTATCGCACATCGGCGAGACGTTTACAAATCGATAGTCCCCGGTCAGCGTTGCTCCGCCGAGATACGGATGCTCGTCACGCTCGTCTCACCCGGCTTGATGACGATGAGATCCTTCCCGCTGCGGAACGCATTCGCATACGCGGTCTGCGGTTCCACGGCGACGCCTTGCGGGCGGATCGCTTCGGGGAAACCGGTTCCCGTGCACACCTGGAACGAGGTGATGGTCGGTCCGCCGGTGACGGTGATCACCATGCCATCCGGACGAGTGAAGACCGCGGATGCGTTGCCGTCGGCATCATGTCGCAGTCCCGTCCACGCGTCGTCGAAGGGCCGTTCCTCCAGCGTCGGATTGTCGCGCAAATCGTAGATGGTGCCGTCCACAGGTTCCGTTCCGCGCGGCAGCAGCCTATCGTCGGCGATGACGTGGGTGTCCGCCGGCACACGCAAACGGCATGCGGCATTGTCGTGCTCAATCGCGTCGCCGGTGCTGTGCTGCCCGTTGGCGAGCCACGGATGCATGGCTGCCGCCCAGGGAGCGTCGGTTGAACCATTGTTCAGCGCGCTGAGCGTCAAAGCCATGCCATGCTCATCCAGCCGATAATCCGCTGTGACGATCACGTCGAACGGATACCCCTCCAATGCGGGGGCGCGCCATTGCAAACTGACGCTGTTGTCCGTGCACGCGAGCCGCGTCCAATACGCGCGGTAGCCGTACCCATGAATCGCGTTATGCCGCTCATGCTCATCGATCGGCAGCACATACTTGGCGCCTTCGAATTCGTATTCGCCGTCTTCGATGCGGTTGGGGAAGGGGATGAGCAGCTGTCCGCGGCAACAATTGGGAATATCGTCTTCCTCGAACGGCACGATGATGTTCTTGCCGTCGAGGGTGAGGTTGCGCAACGCTGCGCCTTGCTCGGTTACGGTGGCGGCGTACCTGCCGAATACGAGATGATATTGCTGTCCTGTCCTTGGTGGAAACATGCCCTGACTCCAGTCCGCTGAAAGTGGGCGCTGATGCGGCTTCGCGCCCGCACCAGCGCGGTTTGTTGATTCCATGCTATCGCGATGGGCGCATAGTGCTGTATGCCACACGTCGCACGGCACGCAATATGGTCACGGGCGGCGTGTTGTGCACGAACTGCGTGAGGCTCGCCGAAACCGCTTGCGGCATGGCAGCCGGCATTACGATGAATGGTGCCCGGAGAAGGCGTACAACACATTGACAGACAGGAGCGGTATGGACGGCGACGGCAAGCACATTATTCTGGCTGATCCGAGGGGATTCTGCGCTGGGGTCGACCGTGCGATCGCCACCGTGCAGACCATCCTGAAATCCGCAAGACCTCAGAACGGCTTGCCGCCGGTGTATGTGCGCCGTCAGATTGTGCACAACCGGCATGTGGTCGATGATCTTGCCGCCCAGGGCGCGGTGTTCGTCGAGGAGCTTTCCGAAATTCCGGACGATGCGGTCGCTGCCGGCGTCCCGGTGGTGTTTTCAGCGCATGGCGTATCGCCGCAGGTACAGGCGGAAGCCAAACGGCGTGGCATGTTCATCGTCGATGCGACCTGCCCGCTGGTGAGCAAAGTCCATCGTGAAGTGTCGCGTTTTGTCCGCGAGGGGTACGAAATCATCTATATCGGTCATCGTGGGCATGATGAGGCGGTCGGCGTGGTGGGGGAGTCGCCGGAGCATGTTCATCTGATTGAACATGAACATGATGTCGCGGACCTTGATTTCCAGCCTGGGCAGAAGCTGGTACTGCTCACACAGACCACGTTGAGTGTCGATGAGACCGCGGGCGTGGTGGCGGCGCTCAAGCAGCGGTTCGACTGGATTGAGGAGCCGCCGAGCTCCGATATCTGCTATGCGACGCAGAACCGGCAGACCGCAGTCAAGACGGTTGCACAGCGGGCACAATGTGTGGTGATTGTCGGATCGGCGAATTCATCGAATTCGGTGCGGCTTATGGAAGTTGCCCAGGAAGCGTTGGGGGAGTGCGGCCGCGCCCACCGGGTGGATGACGCTGCGGAGTTGGATCCGGCATGGTTTGATGGCGTGCAGACCGTCGGCATTTCCTCCGGCGCTTCAGTGCCAGACACGCTGGTCGATGGTGTTGTGGAAGCATTGCGTCCGCTCGGGTTCACCGATGTCTCGTACGTCGAAACCATCAAGGAAAACATGCATTTCGTGCTTCCCGCGACGCTACGCAAACGTGGAGAAGCGGGAAAAACCGCTGACTGAGACACGTGGACGCCTATGCGGTTTGAAACGGCTCGCGGTTTGAAACCGCTCACCATGTGCCGATCGGTGCGGTCGTCGCATCCAATACGGCGACCAGATCGCGTGGATTGACACCGACGCTCAGGCCGCGTTTGCCGCCGGAGACGAGGATTTCGTCGAACTGGAGAGCACTGTCATCCAGAACGGTTTTGTGTCGCGTACGCTGGCCGAGCGGGGAGATGCCGCCGACCACATACCCGCTTTCACGCATCGCGACTTTCGGGTCAGCCATCGTCGCTTTCTTCGCGCCGACCGCTGCCGCCAGGGCTTTCAAATCCATATGGCCGCTGACCGGGACGACGCCGATCACACGCTCCTTGCCGGTGTCGGCCATGAGCGTTTTGAACACCTGCTTGGGGTTGAGCCCGAGTTTTTCGGCTGCTTCCACGCCGTAGCCCTCGTCCATGTGGTCGTTGGAATGATCGTATTCGTACAGTTTGAACTCCACGCCGGCGCGTTCGAGCTGCAAGGTCGCCGGGGTCGAGCCCATACCCTTGTCGTTGTGTTTCTTCTTGCCCATGCCCCACATGCTTGCACCACCGGTTGACGGGCGGCATAAGAAAACCCCTCGGAATCGCTTCCGAGGGGTTTTCAGCGCTGGAACGCTAGGCTAGGCTCACTTGTTGAGCTCAGCGAAGTACAGCAGGGTACGGATCATGTTGGAAGTGAAGCCGTACTCGTTGTCGTACCAGGAGACGGTACGAGCCAGCGTCAGGCCGTCAACGGTGTTGACGTCGGTCTGCGTCGGGTCGAACACGCCACCGTGGGTGTCGCCGATGATATCGGAGGACACGATGCCGTCAGCGTTGTAGCCGTAGTAATCGGTGTTGGAGAAGGCTTCCTTGAAGGCTTCGTTGATCTCGTCAACGGTGGCGGCCTTCTCGAGGACGGTGGTCAGCTCGGTGACGGAGCCGTCCGGGACCTGGATGCGCTGAGCGTGGCCCTGGAGCTTGCCGTTGACCTCCGGGACGACCTTGCCGATGGCCTTCGCGGCACCGGTGGAATGCGGAATCGTGTTGATCGCGGCGGCGCGGTTGTTGCGAGCCTTCGGGAAGCGCGGTCCGTCGAGCAGCATCTGGGTGCCGGTGTAGGCGTGGATGGTGGTCATGAAGCCGGCCTTGATGCCGAACTTGTCGTTCAGCAGCTTGACCATGGCGGCCATGGAGTTGGTGGTGCAGGAACCGGCGGACACGATGGTGTCGGTCGGCTTCAGGATCTCATGGTTCACGCCGAACACGACGGTCGGGGTGGTCTCGTCCTTGGCCGGAGCGGAGATCAGGACCTTCTTGGCGCCAGCGTTGATGTGCGCCTGGGACTTCTCTGCGGAGGTGTAGAAGCCGGTGCACTCGAGCACGTACTCAACACCGTCGTTCTTGACCCACGGGATGTTGTTGGCGTCCTTCTCGGCGTACACGGTGTATTCCTTGCCGTCCACGATGATGGAGTGATCGGTGGAGGTGACCTCGACCGGGGTGCCATCGTCATGACGGAAGGTGCCGTGGGTGCTGTCGTACTTCAGCAGGTAAGCCAGCATGGACGGGGTCGTCAGATCGTTGATGGCTGCGACCTCGATGTCACCGGCCTGACCACCACGAGCCTGCAGCTCGAAGATGCGGCGGAACGCAAGACGACCGATACGGCCGAAGCCGTTGATACCAATCTTAACTGTCATGTATATCTCCCTTAGGGATCAGGCTTTGGCGCGCGCGGGCATAAGCGGGCGTACGCCTCGGCCATTGTTTACCAACGATATCCACTGTAATGCTCGCGGTGTACGAACGCTAGTGTTGCCGCGGTGTCGCAAGCGCGGCGGATACGGCGGTGCTTAAGGTGCCCAAGTCTCCGGTGAACGCGTGGTGACGTTCGACACGCGGCAATCCGGCTTCAATCGGGAATGTGACGACGAGTGTGCCGGAGCCGACACTGATGAACGCCGGCGTGGCGGTGAGGAATTCGTTGCTCACGCCCTGAATCGTGGTGTTGAGCATGGTCGCATGGTCGAGCTGGTATTTGAGTCCCTGCTCGGTGACATTCGTGGAGCGGTCGCTGTGTGAGAACACCGACACCATGCGGCCCGCCCCGCGTGTGGCGGCGTCCGCAGGGAAGCTGAGCGACCCGTCGGCTATCGCAGTGACGACCGTGCCGTCGCCGAACAGGTAGCCGATGCCTCCGTGCGCCGCGAGCCGGGCGAGAATCTGGATATTGGCGATGGAATGGTCGACCCGACCGCCGAGTGCACCATAGATGTAGAACGTCCTCGCACCTTGTGACCATCCGACTTTGAGTGCGGAGAGCAGGTCGGGGTCGTCTTTTTCTTCCGGCAGACGGATGGTCCCGGATTGTTCGGGGATGGGGCCGGCGATTGAGTCGAAGTCGCCGATGACCGCGTCGGCATGGATGCCGAGTTCGCGCGCATGGTCGAGCCCGCCGTCCGCGGCGACGACGAAAGCGTCTCCGGGAATCGAAAGAGGCGTGTCGAAGTAGGTTCCCGCCGCGAATACGACGCATGTCGTATCCACACGCCTCGCAGTATCCGGTTGCTGCTTGGATTCCATGTCCGGCTCCCTTCCGCATGTTTGGCCACCAGTATAGTGAGGTATCCGTTGCGCGTGATGGTTCGCCATGCGGTGGCGGCACTCGCCAGCCGGCGCTGAATACGACACGCTGTGCGATTTGGTCCGGCCGTGTGCTAAACTTTTACACCGGCTTGAGAAATCAAGAAAGCGGGTAACAACCCCACCTGGAGACCTGTCGTGGTTTCGGGTTCAAGGCAAGACATGAGCGTGCTTGAGACACGCTGATTGATGGACTAGCGGCCGCACGCCGTGTTATGTCTTTGAAGTCTTCCATGAACTCACTGCGAACGGTTTCGGGGCGATCCGCTGAAGGAAATATGAGGATTGGAGTCATCATTAGCGACGAACCACGCATTAACGACGAGATTCGCGTCTCCCAAGTGCGTCTGATCGGCCCGAACGGCGAGCAGGTCGGCGTTATCGCGACGACGGTCGCGTTGAACTTGGCGAAGGAAGCGAACCTCGATCTCGTCGAGGTGGCACCGAACGCGAAGCCTCCGGTAGCCAAGCTCATCGATTACGGCAAGTACAAGTACAACGAGAAGATCAAGGCTCGTGAAGCGCGCCGCAATCAGAGCACTGCCGAAATCAAGGAGATCCGTTTCCGTCTCAAGATTGACGCCCACGACTTCGAGGTGAAGAAAGGCCATGTCATCCGCTTCCTTGAGGGCGGCGACAAGGTCAAGGTCACCATCATGCTGCGTGGCCGCGAACAGTCCCGTCCGATCGGCGGTGTCGAGCTTCTTGAAAAGCTTGCCGATGAAGTGCAGGACTACGGTACGGTGGAATCCGCGCCGAAGCAGGAGGGCCGCAACATCATCATGACGATTGCGCCCAAGGGCAAGAAAGTGCACACGCAGTCCGAGCAGCGCCGTCGCGGTGCCGAATCGCGTGCGGAGCGTCAGGCGCGTCAGGCGGCGCGTCTCGCGGCCAAGCAGGAGTCGAAGGCCAAAGCGGCGCAAGCTGCTAAAGAGGCTGTCGCCTCCGTCGAACAGAAGGAAGACAAGCCTTCCAAGTAGGCCAAACGAATGTGTCGGATGGGCCGAGCCCATTCGCCCACGCTATCCAACACGATGTGATAGATAATCACAAGGAGGGCAGCAATGCCGAAGATGAAAACCAATTCCGCCGCTTCCAAGCGCGTCCGTGTCACCGGCTCGGGCAAGCTCATGCACGCCGGCACCGGTATGCGCCACAACCTCGAGCACAAGTCGGCCAAGACGCGCCGTCACCTGTCCGCTGACGAGGTGCTGGCCACGTCGCAGGCAAAGAAGATGCGCGGTCTGCTCGGTCGCTGAACCGTAGCCCGTTGAGTTATTAGACGAATAGAAAGCTGAGGAAATAACTATGGCACGTGTCAAGCGCGCAGTCAACGCCCACAAGAAGCGTCGCGTCGTTCTCGAGAGGGCTTCCGGCTATCGCGGCCAGCGCTCCCGTCTGTACCGTAAGGCCAAGGAGCAGCTGCTTCACTCCTTTACCTACAACTACCGTGACCGCAAGGCACGCAAGGGTGACTTCCGCAAGCTGTGGATCCAGCGCATCAACGCTGCTGTCCGTGCTGAGGGCATCACCTACAATCGCTTCATCCAGGGCCTGAAGCTCGCCGGCATCGAACTTGACCGTCGTGCTCTCGCCGAGCTCGCTGTCTCCGATCCGGAGACCTTCAAGACCATCGTTGACGCCGCCAAGGCTGCACTGCCGGCTGACGTGAACGCTCCGGTCGCCGCCTGAGTCAATCAGCATTTCGGTTCTATGGCGTACACGTCATGAACCATGTTGTAATGCCCCGACTTCCGTTTGAAGCCGGGGCATTACTGTACCCGAACGTATGGGGATTCCATGACAGCACGATGGCGAGTACTGCAGAACGCGGGACCTGTCGCATATGACACGGGCAAAGGTGATGATGGGAGTATGAACGAACAATTGCACACGCGAACAGCGCCAGGAACACCGGCAGAGTCATCGACACGCGAACAGCTGTCGGCGTTCATGGGGCACATCGCCGTGGAACGTGGCCTTGCCGACGCCACCGTCGAAGCGTACCGTTCTGATTTGGAACGCTACCTCACGTGGCTGGAACAGCATGGCATCCGCTCACTGAACCAAGTCCGTCCGCAGGATGTCCAAGCGTACGCCGAATCGCTTGCCGAACAAGGCCAGAGCGTCGCCAGCCGCAGAAGGCATCTCGCCAGCATCCACGAATTCCATCGGTTCGCGCTTTCCCGCGGAGCGGTCAGTGACGACGTTTCCGCCAATATCCGCGCGCCAAAAAACGCGTCGCATCTGCCAGACGTGTTGACCATCGACGAAGTCGCCACCCTGCTGGATGTTGCAGCGATGGGTGGCAGCGACGATCCGGTCGTCCTGCGTGACAAAGCGCTGCTCGAATTCCTGTACGCCACCGGAGCCCGCATTTCGGAGGCGGTGGGGGTGGATTTCGCCGATATTGACGTCAACGACCACTTGGTCAAGCTTACCGGCAAAGGTTCGAAACAGCGTCTCGTCCCGATTGGCAGTTATGCGTGCGAAGCGCTGGAACGCTATCAGACAGTCGGTCGTCCGGTGCTGGCGAGCAAAGCCAAACAGCCTGAACTGCGTGCGGTGTTCCTCAACCGTCGCGGCAAGCGTCTGTCGCGGCAAAGCGCTTGGGAAGCGGTGCGTATCGCGGGGGAGCGGGCGCATCTGGCTACACCGTTGCACCCGCATACGTTGAGACACTCCTTCGCGACCCACCTGATTCAAGGCGGCGCCGACGTGCGAACCGTGCAGGAGCTGCTTGGACACGCTTCGGTCACGACCACGCAGATTTACACGCATATCGCGCCGGAAACACTGATCGAAACCTATCTGACCGCGCATCCACGAGCACGCTGACAGGGCGAATGCAGCCGCTTCGCCACAACGATTTTGGCTGTCCCCCGACAGGGTGGATACGCCGCTTGGTACAGTGAACGGTATGCCTACGGATTTACTGGGACGAGAGTATGAGACGTTCCCTGCGCCACAACCGCGCCAAGAGCACGGACCGGCGAGGGTTATCGCGATGTGCAACCAAAAGGGTGGCGTCGGCAAAACCACCAGCTCCATCAATATCGCCGGAGCGCTCAGCCAGTATGGTCGGCGTGTACTGATCGTCGATTTCGACCCGCAAGGTGCGGCAACGGTCGGACTTGGCATCAACGCCAACGCGGTGGAGAATACGATTTATACGGCGCTGTTCGATCCTTCCATCGACCCGCACGACATCATCCAGCATACGGATTTCGACAATCTTGACGTGATGCCCGCGAATATCGACTTGTCCGCGGCGGAAGTCCAGCTGGTCACCGAAGTCGGTCGCGAGCAGATTCTCGCCAGCGTGCTGCGCAAAGTCCGCAACGAGTATGACCTGATCATTATCGACTGCCAGCCATCCCTCGGCTTGCTGACCGTCAACGCGCTGACCGCGGCTGACGGCGTGATGATCCCGGTCGCCGCCGAATTCTTCGCCTTACGCGGTGTGGCTTTGCTTATGCAGTCCATTGAGAAAGTCCAGTCGCGTATCAACCCGAATCTGGAAGTCGATGGCGTGCTGGTCACCATGTACACGCGCACCCTGCATTCTGAAGAAGTGTTGCAACGCATCTACGAGGCGTTCGGGGACAAGGTGTTCCACACGGTGATTTCCCGGTCCATCAAACTGCCTGATGCGACGGTCGCAGCCGCTCCGATCACCATATACGCGCCGAACCATAAAACCGCACAAGAGTATCGTGAGGTTGCGCGTGAGATGGTTGTCCGGGGAGTGGTCGCCTGAGCGTCGAACATGACGATGCGGCAAGTGCCGCATACCGGGGGAAGATGACGCGACTGATGGTGCCGGCGTCCCCGTCATGGGCGGCGTGCCACGGCTATTGACCTGTCGTGGCACGCCGGTAATCTTGTGACGGTTTATGTGTAAGCGGTAGGTGGGTGAGTCCCGCATCCGAGAATGTACGTAGACAAATCATGCAATTAAGAGAGGTAATTGATGGCAGTTCGCGGTGATATCCGTAATGTGGCAATCGTAGCGCACGTCGATCACGGCAAGACCACCCTGGTTAACGCCATGCTCCAACAGTCCCACGTGTTCAACGAACGTGAGGAAGTTCCTGATCGTGTCATGGATTCCAACGATCTGGAACGTGAGAAGGGCATCACCATTCTCGCCAAGAACACGGCGGTCAAGTACACCGGCCCGCTCGCGGCGAAGTACGGTGAACCTGACGGTATCACCATCAACGTGATCGATACCCCGGGCCACGCCGATTTCGGCGGCGAGGTTGAGCGCGGCATCTCGATGGTTGACGGCGTGGTGCTGCTCGTCGACGCATCCGAAGGCCCGCTGCCGCAAACTCGTTTCGTGCTGCGCAAGGCGCTTGAAGCGAAGCTGCCGGTCATCCTGTGCATCAACAAGACCGACCGTCCCGACGCCCGTATTTCCGAGGTCGTCAGCGAATCCACCGACCTGCTGCTCGGCTTGGCACAGGATGTCATGGAAGAAGGCGTTGACCTTGACCTTGACTCACTGCTTGACCTGCCGGTGATTTACTGTGCTGCGAAGGTCGGCTACGCCTCCGCCGACCAGCCGGCCGACGGCGCCCTGCCGGACAACGACAATCTCGAACCGCTGTTCGAATCGATCATCGCCAACATTCCCGCCCCGCAGTACGAGGAGGGTGCTCCGCTGCAGGCGCATGTCGCCAATATCGATTCTTCCGACTTCCTCGGCCGTCTCGGCCTCGTGCGTGTCTACAACGGCCTGCTTGAAAAGGGCAAGACCTACGGCCTGTCCCGTGTGGACGGCTCGATTGAGAACTTCCGCGTCTCCGAACTCCTGCGCACGCAGGGTCTGGACCGTATCCCGGTGGAATCCGCAGGCCCCGGCGACATCGTCGCCGTCGCCGGCGTGAGCGACATCATGATCGGCGAAACCATCGTCGACCCGAACGACCCGCGCCCGCTGCCGCTCATCCATGTCGACGACCCAGCGATCTCCATGACCTTCGGCGTCAACGATTCCCCGCTGGCCGGCCGCGAAGGCAAGGACCACAAGCTGACCGCCCGCATGATCAAGGATCGTCTCGACCGTGAGCTCATCGGCAACGTGTCCATCAAGGTGTTGCCGACCGACCGCCCGGACGCTTGGGAGGTCCAGGGCCGTGGCGAGCTCGCGCTCGCCGTCCTGGCCGAGGAGATGCGTCGTGAAGGCTATGAGCTGACCGTCGGCCGCCCGCAGGTGGTCACCAAGATGATCGACGGCAAGATTAACGAGCCGATGGAAAACACCACGATTGACGTGCCGGAAGAGTATATGGGCACGGTCACGCAGCTGTTGGCCGACCGCAAGGGCCGTATGGATTCGATGACTAACCATGGTTCCGGCTGGGTGCGTCTGGAGTTCACCGTGCCGTCCCGTGGTCTGATCGGCTTCCGTACGGCGCTGCTGTCCGCCACGCGCGGCACGGGCATCGCCAGCTCCATCTCCGCGGGCTACGCTCCGTGGGCCGGTGAGATCGTGACCCGTCAGAACGGTTCCATGGTCTCCGATCGCGCCGGTGTTGCCACCCCGTACGCCATGCAGCGTCTGCAGGCCCGCGGCCAGTTCTTCGTCGAGCCGCAGTCCCCGGTCTATGAGGGCCAGGTCGTCGGTATCAACAACAAGCCGGATGAGCTTGACGTGAACATCACGCTGGCCAAGCATATGACCAATATGCGTTCATCCACCGCCGATGTGCTCGAAACGCTCACCCCGCCGATCAAGATGAGCCTCGAGGAATCGCTGGACTTCGCGAACGAGGACGAATGCGTCGAAGTGACGCCGGAAGCCATCCGCGTGCGCAAGATCATCCTCAGCCGTGACGAATGGTACAAGTGGCGCGCCAAGCAGCGTCGCCAGAACAACGCGGCAGCCAAGTAAGGCATGGCATCGTCGTCGCATACGTGGTGTGCGACGACGATGCCATAATGCGACGCCGTCTGCACACAGTCTGGTCTGGTGCAGACGGCGTCGTCGTTTTTGTGGAGTAGTTACGCGGTTTGGCAGCGTGCTGACTTTGCACGGTTGACTGACTGCGCAACCCGTCACGCGCAATCCGCCGTCCGCTGCCGTAAGAGTCGGCTCTCAACCTTTTACCGACGCTGAGCGAGCTGTAAGCGTCGGTAGAAGCAGTAGTTCTGTTTCTGTCGACACTGAGGGGCCGGTAAGCGTCGGTAGAAGCGGCGGTGGTACGGTATGGAATGTGCGGGATTTTTTCGCGGCGGGGGAGCATACTGGATATATGACCTCTTCACCAGCTTCCGGGCGTGACCTGCCATGGTCACACCGCCAGTCGTATCCGATACGGATGACGCTTTCCCTGCTCGCAGGGGCGGCGGTCGGTGTCATCGGCACGCTCGCGCATCGGTTGGGCGCATCTCATAACATGCCGTATGGGTTGGTTGTCGCGTTGCTGATAATCGTGCTGTCCGCCTGGTGTGCGCGATCGCGGGCAGGGGCGCTTGGCTTGGGTGTGCATGTCGCGGCGTCTTCCATGGTCGCATGGGGGCTTGCGGTTGCGCCTCGCGGTTCTGGTGCGTTGACGCCGGTCGGCTTTGGCGACCCGTCGACGATCCCGTTCTGGAGCGAACACGTGGGTTTGGTTTGGTTGTATGGCATGATTGTGGTGCAGGTCGTCATGCTGTTCTTGCCGCGTCGCATGTTCCTGATTACTGTGGACGACGATGCCGAGCCGGCGGCAACGCATCGGAATCGGCAATCCGCTGATATTCCGGCTGCCGGCAAACACAGGAAAGGCGGCGCTGACGCATGAGGGGCGATACCACGCAACGCGAGCCATCCTTGCTGTCACACGATGATACGAGAGGATCTTCGATGTCGCAGGCGAGCAAGCGCAACCTGTATTATCTCGGTCCGCAAGGCTCTTTCACCCATCAGGCGGCGGTGGCGGCCAGTCGCGCGTTGGCCGGTCTGTCGAATGAGATTATTCCGGTGGCGCAAACCACGATTCCCCAGATCATGGCGCATGTTCGCGACGGTGATGGCTGGGGTGTTATCGCTTGGGAAAACAACGTGGAAGGCTATGTTGTTCCCAACCTGGACATGATGATTGACGCTGATGATGTTGTCGGGTTCGCACATGTCGGTGTTGATGTCGCGTTCGATGCGTTTGTGCCCAACGGGAGCCTCGAACGCGGTGTCGTCCCACATGAGGCGACCGCCCATCCGCATGGTTTGGCGCAATGTCAGCGGTTCATCGCGCAGCGTCACCTCTCGCTTATGCCTGCCACGTCGAACGCCGCCGCATGCCGGGACGTCCGCGACGGTCAAGTGGCGCTCGGCCCTTCGATTTGCGGGGAACTCTACCATTTGGACACGCTGGGGCATGACGTGCAGGATTATCATGGCGCACGAACCGAGTTCCTCGTCCTCGCCCGCCGTGATGACGCGCCGGATCTTATCGCCAAAGCCAAAGCGGACGGTCGCACTGAATTCGAGACCATTATTTCGTTCATCCCGTTGAGCACCGGCCCAGGCGTGCTCGCCAACCTGTTGGATGTTCTGCGGGATGCGGGAATCAACATGACCAGTTTCATTTCCCGCCCGATCAAAGGGCATGCGGGAACATACAGTTTTGTCGCCGCCGTGGATGCCGCGCCATGGCAACCGCATTTCCGCCACGTGCTCACCGAAGTGGTTGAACATGGTGATTGGGTGAAAACCTTGGCGGTGTACCCGCGCCGGGAACGGCCGAATCCGCCGGTCAACGAATGGATGCTGCCGCAGGGCGGCGTGTGTTTCACCGCGGAAACCATACCCCCGGCGTGGGATGGCACACCCGAAGCCGCGAGGGAGCTGCTGTGGTGAGCGGCGGCAAGACGGCACATCCCGGGGAACGGCGAACAGCACAATCCATCAACTATGACGGTATTACGAACCAGACACGAGAAGAAGGAACACACACCATGACAGGCGTGACGGTCGGTATTGTCGGATTGGGGCTTATCGGCGGTTCGCTCGCCCGGCATTTGGCAGCGAACGGCTCCCATGTCATCGCGTGGAATCATCGTCCCCACCCGTATGAGCAGGCGAGACGCGACGGTATCACATGCGTGGACACGCTTGACGAGCTTGCCTCCGCCCGCCCCCAACTCATCGTGCTGTGCAATCCGCTGAAAGCCATGCCGGACATGCTGTCCCGGCTCGCCCCGCTGATTGACCGCGGGACGACTACGCTCACTGATGTCGGCAGTGTGAAAGGATTGGTTCGCCAGCAAGTGGTGTCCGCGGGCTTGGGCGACTGCTATGTGGGCGCTCACCCGATGACCGGAACCGAGCATTCCGGCTTCGAAGCGTCCGACCCTGGTCTGTTCGACCACGCGCTGTGGGCGATCACCGTTGACGAGTCCACGGACTACCAGCGATTTCTCACCGTAGCCCGGATGATCACCGAAGGATGCGCCAACCGGTGCATCGTCATCGACGACACTACCCATGACCGCGCCGCAGCCCTGATCTCCCATATGCCGCACGTTGTGGCGACCGCGCTGATCAACGAGCTGACCGATAATCCTGACCGCAATATCGCCGCCGCACTCGCCGCCGGATCGTGGCGGGACATGACGCGCGTGGCGTTGACCGACCCGCAACGTACGCGGGCGATGGTTGATGAGGACGCCGAGAACGTGCAAACGCTGCTGCGGCATATGGCCGACCGGCTCACCCGGGTCGCTGACGCGTTGCAACACGGAGATACGCAAGCCATCGGTACGTTCTTCTCCCACGGCCAGCCGTTCCGCGATTACAAAGCCGCGTGTGTGCACGATGCCGCCGCCACGCGCATCACCATGCCATTGGAGCCGGCATCATGGCGCAGCCAGTTGCTTCAATCCGCCCGACAAGGTGAACAACTGGTCGCGTTGCGTGGGGATATGCGTGCCGTGATTGAACGGCACCCCGCAGTCAGCGTGTGATGCCACGCGTACCATTGTTCGGGCGTTCGGGAACCGGTTTCAGCCGTACGATGCTGTCTGCGGCAATGCTGACCCGTTGCGCCGGTCGTGACCCGTTGGCCGCCGCGTCACGCGTCATCTCCAATGTTTTTCCGTCCCAGTGCCGGACGTGGCCGACGACATCACGGTAGGTCATCCGACCGGTGTCCGGGTCGATGCCGGCGGTTCTTCGCACCACGATGCGTGCGCCTTGCGGGATGACTCGGGGAAGAACCGGTGACTTATCCGACATGCCGGTCTGCTCACGGCGTGACGTTTGCCGCGGTGTATCGTTGCGCTGCTCGTGGTGTCGTGGTGTCGGTTGAGGAACGATGAACATGAAGCCTCGTTTGTTGAACGAATCCGTTGTGTTTATCTTAGGGCCAAGTGCGCTGGGTCGGTCTGGTCCGACGATCACTGCGGATACGATAGTCCTTATGGAGGTACGATATGGGATCACGCCGGTGCGCTGACCGCCCCGATCGAATGAGGCAAAACGGCAAACGTGAATCATCTCAGGAGCTGGAACGTGTGGTAGGCGCTCCCATCGTCGCGGTTATCGATCAATTCCTCCATGCGCTGCGTACGAATCGCGCCGCCAGCGAAAATACGCTGAAAGCATATCGTATCGATGTGCTCGACTGTTTGGCCACTATGGGTGTTGATGGTCGCACGGCACTTGATGATGTCAGTGTCGACGATTTGCGGGCATGGTTGGCGAGTGACGGCGAACGGCATTACGCCCGGTCCAGTATGGCCAGAAGAACCGTCGCCGTCCGTGGATTTTTCCACTGGGCGCATGACCAAGCGCTTATTGACAGTAATCCGGCGGCGATGCTTATGGCACCCAAAATCCCATCTGCCCTGCCCGCGGTGCTCACCCAAACGCAAGCGACCACGCTGATGGACGACACTGACGCACAAGCGAGGCGGCAGGATCATCAGCAACCGCAGCATGATGCCGACACTCAACGGGACGACCATACCGGACGCCCGGCCGATTTGGCGGTCGCCCTCCGTGACGCGGCGATACTGGAACTGTTGTACGCGACCGGCATGCGCGTGGGGGAGCTGGTGGGGATCGATACCCCCGACATCGATTTCGCCCAGCGTACCGTCCGCGTCACCGGCAAAGGCGACAAGCAGCGGGTGATTCCTTTCGGCGCTCCCGCCAGCCGTGCCGTACAAGCCTGGTTGCGTGACGGGCGTCCGCTGCTGGCGACCGCGGCATCCGGGGACGCGACCTTCCTCGGCCGCAGGGGAGGCAGGATTGATCAGCGGATTGTGCGGCAAGTGGTGCATGCAAAAGCACGTGCCGCCGGAGTGCCGGATATCAGCCCGCATGCCCTGCGGCACAGCGCCGCCACCCATATGCTTGATGGGGGAGCGGATTTGCGTGAGGTCCAGGAAATGCTGGGGCACGCGTCACTGCGCACGACCCAACGGTATACTCACGTTTCCATGGAGCAACTCAAGGAACGCTACCGGCAGGCGTTCCCGCGCGCGTGACATCCCGGCCCCATGCGTGACAGGTGATACTGATGCGCAGACTTGCGGGTGGGGAACAGTTAGGCAATCGTAATGATGGTAACGAAAACATCGGCGTGTGAATACCTGTCGTCAAGACGAACACGATGCAGGTATCGTGGATTTCCTTGCAATATCAAGCCTCCCGCTCGACCGGCATGCGGAACGCCGAACCGCAGATATCACGGTGGCGGCGAACAGTTATTGCATCTTGTCCGTTCAAGGGGTAAGAATGAATGCGTTCAGCAACGAGGTTGGGGCGAAAGCCCGGCCTCGTTGTTTGTTGGGGTTGTTCCCCGGACCGACAACACACACAGGAGAAAAACACAATGAAGAAGAAAGCTATTGCGCTGGTCGCGGCGGCCTGCTCGCTCGCGATGGCGCTCGGCGGCTGCGGCTCGTCGTCCTCGACATCCGGCTCTTCCAATGGCGGCAAGGTCATCGTCACCGCCTTCGGTTCCGAACCGCAGAACCCGCTCGTCCCGGGCAACACCAACGAAACCGGCGGCGGCCGTCCGGTCGAACTGCTGTTCGCCCGCCTGGTGAGCTTCGACAACAAGGGCAACGCGAAGAACGAAGTCGCCCAGTCCATCAAGCCGAACTCCGACTCCAGCGAATACACCATCACCCTTAAGAAGGGCTGGAAGTTCACGGACGGCACCCCGGTGACCGCTGAATCCTTCACCAAGGCCTGGAGCTACACCGCGAACGCGAAGAACGCCCAGAAGTGCGCGTCCTTCTTCTCGACCATCAAGGGCTATGACGACCTGCAGAAGGACGGCCTGAAGGGCGATGAGCAGCTTTCCGGTTTGAAGGTCGTCGACGACAACACCTTCACCGTCACCATGAACCAGCCTGACGCCACCTTCCCGGTCAAGGTCGGCTATGAGGGCTTCTCCCCGCTGCCTGAATCCTTCTACAAGGATCCGAAGGCCTTCGGCGAAAAGCCGGTCGGCAACGGCCCGTACAAGTTCTCCAGCTGGGATCACAACAAGCAGATCGTGCTGGTCAAGAACCCTGATTACAAGGGCAACGTCAAGGTCAACAATGACGGCGTGACCTTCAAGATCTACACCTCCACCGACTCCGCCTACGCCGACGTGCAGTCCGGCAACCTCGACGTCATGGATTCCGTCCCGGCGACCGCGACCAAGACCTTCCAGTCCGACCCCAACGTCGAAGCCTACAACAAGGCCGGTTCCGTGAGCCAGACCTTCACCATCCCGTCCGACCTCGAACACTTCCAGACCAACACCGAAGAAGGCGTGCTGCGCCGTCAGGCCATCTCCATGGCCATCAACCGCAAGACCATCGTCGACAAGGTGCTCGGCGGCGTCGGCACCCCGGCCAAGGAATTCACCTCCCCGATGACCCCGGGCTATTCTGACTCCCTCAAGGGCGAAAGCAACCTGGAGTACAACCCGAAGAAGGCCAAGGAACTGTGGGCCAAGGCCGATGCCATCTCCAAGTATGACAGCACCCTCACCTTCTCCTACAACGCCGATGGCGGCGCCAAGCCGATCTACGACGCTATAGTCAACCAGGTGAAGAACAACCTGGGCATCAAGGCCGCCACCAACCCGGTTCCGACCTTCCAGGAGTTCCGCACCGACGTGTCCAACCGTTCCATCAAGGGTGCGTTCCGTACCGGCTGGCAGCCTGACTATCCGTCCCCGGAAAACTACCTGTACCAGCTGTACGATTCCGCTGCGGCCGACAATCAGGGCTCCAACGACGGCGACTACAAGAACGCCGCCTTCGACAAGCTCATGGATCAGGCGTACGCTGCGACCAGCACCGAAGCGGCGAACAAGATCTACCAGCAGGCCCAGGAAATCCTGCTCAACGATCTGCCCGCCATCCCGCTGTACTACGGCAATGCGTACGGCGTGGCCGCCAAGGGCGTGAAGAACTTCACGATGAACTGGCAGAACCAGCCGGTGTACTCCGAGCTGTCCAAGTGATGACTCGCCGGTAGACACCGGAACATGCTGAGGGCGTCCGACACGCATTCGTGCCGGACGCCCTCAGTGTATAAACTTCTTATTTTGCTGGAAAACCGTGTTTCCGTGCGGTTAACGTCCACCATGCGGCTGCACGCCATGCACGTCAAACGATGCAACCAAACACAAGGGCAACGGTGCCTTCGCTCGCACACAGATGACGGTGGGGCAGACGTGGGGTAAACTATCGTAAGTATTTTACGGCCGAAACGCCGGGACGCGACTGCAGCCGCGGCGAACACGGTCGAAGAGCAATAAGGAGCAACCCAATGGGCAAATATCTTCTGCGACGCATTCTGCAGATGATTCCCGTGGTCCTTGGCACGACCCTCCTGGTTTATGCTCTTGTCTTCGCGCTGCCGGGCGACCCGGTCAAAGCCATGTTCGGGGACAAGCCGGTCAACCAGGCGGTCGCGGCCCAGATCCGCGCCGAATACAACCTCGACAAGCCGTTCATCATCCAATACCTGCTGTTCCTCAAGAACGCACTGACCCTTGACTTCGGCAACACCTTCGCCGGACAGCCGGTCATCGATGAAATCGGTCGCGCATTCCCCGTGACCATTCGCCTGGCGCTTATGGCATTCGTGTTCGAAGCCGTGTTCGGCGTCCTTTTCGGTATCATCTCGGGAATCAACAAGGGACGTTGGGGTGACACCGTCATCCTGATCATCTCCCTGCTGCTGATCTCCGTACCGACCTTCGTCACCGGTTTCATCATGCAGTATCTCATCGGCGTCAAATGGAGACTGCTACCCGTTACCGCCGGCAACGATCCCGGCTTCCTTGATTTGCTCATGCCGGCCATCGTGCTCGGCTCAGTATCCATGGCCTACATCATCAGACTCACCCGCGGCGAGATCTCCTCGAATATGAACGAGGACTACGTGCGTACCGCCCGCGCCAAAGGCATGGGCCGTCGTCAGGTCTTCGTCCGCCACGTCCTGCGCAACTCACTAATCCCCGTGGTCACCTACCTCGGCCAGGATCTCGGCGCGCTCATGGGCGGCGCCATGATCTCCGAAACCATCTTCAACGTGCACGGCATCGGATATCTCACCTATCAAAGCATCCTCAAAGGCGAAAGCAACATGGTGGTCTCCATCGTCACCCTGCTGACCCTGATCTTCGTCGTGACCAACCTGATCGTCGACCTGCTGTATGCGGCGCTCGATCCGCGCATCCGGTACGCGTGAGAGGAAGGAAGGGATAATCATGGCAGAACCAACACGAAAAGAATCCACCGCCACCTTGCCCGGCCAGGAGCGCTATGTGGCGCCGATCGACGAAACACCGCTGCAAGCTGTCGATTCAATCGACGAATCCGCTCCTGCCACCAGCATGTGGGCAGACGCGTGGCGCACGTTGCGGCGCAACCCGATGTTCATCATCTCCGCGATCCTCATCATTTTCGTCGTATTCGTCGCCCTCTTCCCGGGCGTACTGACCAAGCAGAACCCGAACTACTGCAACCTCGACAATTCGCTGGAGCCGGCGAAGGCCGGACACCCCTTCGGCTTTGATCTGCAAGGCTGCGACGTGTACACCCGCACCATCTACGGAACCCGCACTTCGCTGAGCGTCGGCCTGCTGTCCACGATCCTCGTCGTGGTCCTCGGCGCGTTCATCGGCGCGCTCGCCGGCTTCTTCGGAGGCTGGGTTGATGCGGTACTCAGCCGTCTGACCGATATCTTCCTCGCACTGCCGATTCTGCTCGGCGCCATCGTCGTCCTGCAGATGTTCAAGACCAGCACCTCCATTTGGAAGCTGGTGCTCGTCATTACGCTCTTCGGCTGGGTGTCGACCGCGCGAATCGCCCGTGGCGCGGTCATGGAAGCGAAAAACCTGGAGTTCAACACCGCATCCACGGCTTTGGGCTCAACGCCGTGGCGCAATCTCATCAGGCATATCATCCCCAACTCGTTGGCTCCGATCATCGTTATCGGCACCACGTCCCTCGGCTCGTACATCGTGCTTGAGGCGACTTTGAGCTTCCTTGGTGTCGGCCTGCCGACCACCACGGTCAGCTGGGGCGGGGACATTTCGAGTGCGCAATCCGTGCTGCGGACCAACCCCTCCGTCCTGTTCTACCCGTCGGCCGCGCTGGCGATCACCGTGCTGGCCTTCATCATGATGGGCGACGCCGTCAAGGACGCGCTCGATCCGAAGAGCCGTACGGCCTGACAAGGAGCATGTGATGACTGAGAACACCAATACCAATGCAAAAGCCGAGGCCGCACAGCGTCTCGAGGCGATGCAACGCGAACAAGGCCCGCTGCTGGAAGTCCAGCATCTGAAGGTTGATTTCACTGACGACAACGGGCATGATGTCCACGCGGTGCGTGACGCATCCTTCAACGTTTATCCCGGCCAGTGGGTGGCGATTGTTGGCGAGTCCGGCTCCGGCAAGTCCACCTCCGCCATGGCTGTACTGGGATTGCTGCCCGGCACCGGCCATGTGGTCGGCGGGTCCATCAAGCTTGAAGGCCAGGAGATTTCCAGGCTCAAAGGCAAGGACTATGACCAGCTGCGCGGCAGCAAAATGGGCTTGGTCCCGCAAGATCCGATGAGCAACCTCAACCCGGTGTGGCGTATCGGCACGCAGGTCAAGGAAGCGCTTGTCGCCAACCATATGGACATCTCGCATGAGAAGCGGTCCAAGCTGGCGAAAGCGCTTGCCGGCGACGAAGTCAACGTGAAAAGCGAAGACGATGAGACTTTCATCGGATCCGAGGAACGGCCTGCCCTGCTCGCCGCTGCGAAGGAGGCGCTGACCGGCATCGGCATGAGCGGCAAGAAGCTGGACAACGCGATGGAGTTCTTCTCTCAGGAGTGGACCCCGGGCTCCGAGACTAGGTGGCGTGTCGCCGATGACCTCATCAAGGCGGGCGTGAACGATGACAA
>Ga0256406_1001627_pt1 | contig 35497 bp, 24 predicted proteins | sample RumenRJG_03DNA_FD_185986 | JGI IMG/M metagenome (GOLD analysis project Ga0256406, IMG submission 185986) | Bovine rumen microbial communities from Lethbridge, Alberta, Canada - RJG_03 | ecosystem: Host-associated > Mammals > Digestive system > Stomach > Rumen | place: Canada: Alberta | collected...
AATTATTAGAGATATAGAAGAACGTTCTTATGCTCTTTCTTATCTATTGAATGTAAAGAAATCTTATCTTTCTTCTACCTCGGAGTCATTGTATAGTTACGTTGATAATGAATTACCATACGATTTCTTTGATATTTATGGAAAGATGACGCTTGTTAGCAAAGAAGGTAGTAAGTTAAATGTTTTTGGTTTTAACTTTACCGATGATGTAAAAGGTTATAGAAATGTGGCAGACTTCAATTGGAAAAATCTTGGTCTGGGTGCAAACTTTATACTTTTACCTCCTGGAAGTACTTCTTTGGTAGAAGGAACCATCGCTTATTCTATGTATGAAATGAATATGGATGCTACCACTTTTGAAGGCAAGCAAAACAGTAAGATAGGTTCTTTTTCTGGTATGCTTACTTCAACATCTTTCTATGACAAGAACCAGTTGAGGTATGGTTTGGAAATGATAGCCAACAAAACTACCTCTATGTTTTCTTCTATGACAGAAGAGCAAGTGGATAATTCTACAGACATCGGAGCTTTTATTTCTTTCAAAGGTTTTTGGGGTAAGTTGCTATATGAACCAAGTGTAAGACTATCTTATTATGTTTCTTTAGATGAGATGCTTTTAGAACCAAAGCTGTCTTTGAAATATAATCTTACAAACAAGTTCCGTTTCAAAGCGGCAGGAGGAATGTATTCTCAAAGTTTCATAGATACCAAAAGTGATAGAGATATAGTAAACCTATTCACAGGTTTTCTTACTGCAGGACCTGACTTGTATGGAGGTGTTGTTTCAACCTTCCGTGGTGAAGAGATAAATCATTATGTGGAAAAATCCAATCATATTATCTTTGGAGTAGAATGGGATATAGTAAGACACCTTACACTCAATGCAGAGGTATATTACAAGACAATGTCTAATCTTATTTCAGTAAATAGAGATAAACTTTATGACAACACGGCTCTTAATTCAAATTTGCCAGAGTATCTTACTAAAACCTTTGCAATAGAAGAAGGTAGAGCATACGGAGGAGATGTTAGTCTTTTATATTCTGACGGAAGATTTTATCTTTGGGCAATATATTCATACGGAAAGGTAGAAAGAGAAAACGAGTTTATGACCTATAGTCCTCATTATGATAGAAGACACAACATCAATGTTTTGGTTTCTTATCAATTTGGTATGGATAGAAGCTTTGAATTGTCGGCTCGTTGGAACTATGGTTCTGGATTTCCTTTCACAGGGACACAAGGTTTTGTTGAATATCTTCCTATTTCTTCTCTTGACTTTGATTATACTACTGCTAATGGACAACTTCAAACAATCTATGGTTCTCTAAACTCACAACGACTGCCAGCTTATCATCGACTGGATATATCAGCAAAAAAACGTTTCAATGTGTTTAATCATTCTATCTTAGAGGTAAATCTTTCTGTTACCAATGTATATAATCGTAACAATATGTTCTATTATGATAGGATAACATCTGAGCGTATAGATCAACTTCCAATAATGCCTTCTTTGGGTATGACATTAAAATTCTAATAAACAAAAAATATAAACAAATATGATGACATGTGAAGATGCAGTATTAGAACGTTTAGTGCTGCATAAAGTAGGGAACAAAGCAAATGGAGAACTTCTTAGTCTATCATCTACTCCTTTTATTCTGAATAGTGATATATCATCTTTACTTTTAAAATATTTTACAACGCCTTTTAAGGGTAGTCAATATTATGTCTTCAGTAATGATGCTGATGTAGGTTTCAATGGTATGTACAACTGTATATGTAATATCTTTGATGACCCTAAAAACAATTTGTATGAAGAGAGTTGCAATATAGCCCAACATCTTTATGACGTTTCTATCCATCCCAATATTAAAAGTGGTGAGTTATATGTTACTTATATGACTCAATGCTATTTGGATGGCGAGATTGTAGATGCTATAGGTATTTTCAAGAGTGAGAACAAGGAGACTTATCTCAAAGTCTTTCCTCAAGGAGATAATTTTGACATAGAACAAGACAATGGGATAAATATTAATAAATTAGACAAAGGTTGTATTGTTTTCAACAAAGATAGAGAAGATGGTTTTGTTGTTGCCGTTGTTGATAATGTTTCCAAAGGGAATGAGGCTGTTTACTGGATAGATGATTTTCTTTCTTTGCGTCAAAGACGAGACTCTTTCTTCCAAACAGAGAATATGCTTTCTCTTTGTAAGAACTTTGTTGTTGATTATCTTCCTCAAGAGTATGAGATGACAAAGGCTGACCAAGCAGAAATATTAAACAAAACATCAGCCTATTTTAAGGAAAACAAAAATTTTGATACCGAAACTTTTTCCGACAAGGTGATGGAAAATGATGACCTCAAAGATAAGTTCAGACTTTATAAAGGAGCATACGAAAAAGAATATGAGATGAACCTTGACGACAGTTTTATTCTCAATGAAGAAGCCCTTAAAAAAGCATCACGCTATCTTAGAAGTGTTATCAAATTGGATAAGAATTTTACTATCTATATTCATGGCAAAAGAGATAGGGTAGAGATAGGCGAAGATGAAGAAAAAGGCTTGCGTTACTATAAATTCTACTTTGAAAAAGAAGCATAAGGTTATGAAGCATTTCTTTCAGAATATAAAAGCAAAGTTGTAGAGACAGTCTTTTCGTACAGGAATGATAGTCTTTCTTCTCTGTATTCTTTTTTATATACTATCTTTTATGCAGATGACCTTTCCTATTAGTGTGTAAGCAAACAGTATCCTTGGGGTTGTGCTGTTTGGATTAGCAAAAACTTTTCAATATTGAGGTCTGACTATTTTGGGAGTAGAAGGAGTAAAACGGCTTAAACGTTTATTATCCAAGAAACAACAATAGCGGTTGTTTGAAAAAAACAACCGCTATTGTTGTTTTCTGCATTCTGCTTTATCAACTAAAACATATTTTATACAGAAACAAAATTATTTTAAAATCTTTTCATGTTATACCGACTTTGTGTTAGATAAACAAAAGCAGACATTAATTCTCTTTTTTCATAGATGTTTCTTTTTATTGTCAATTCAAAGAATATTTGTAATTTTGCGAAAGAAATACAAGGAGTTGTTCCTTGTTGAAAAGAAACGTAAATTCTTAGTATTTGTTCCAAAAGCCTGAGAAACTTTTGATAGTACTAAACAAATATTAAGTAGTATTTCCCAACGCTATGGCGTGGAATTGCTATGATATATCCTATTTAGTGCGGTATTCTCAGGACCTTTGGAATAAGATATAAGATTTCAGTTCCACGTTTCTTTATTATATATTTTGATTAGTGAGGGACTGCTAATAGTTTCTAAAAAATAAAGGCTGTGCATATAGGCAGACGCATAAAAGAAATAATGATTCAAAAACAACGAGGAGCAACATGGCTTGCAAAAAATCTGCCATGCGAACGCTCTAATGTTTATTATATCTATGAACGTCAGTCTATAGACACTCTCCTCCTACAAAAAATATCCACTCTTTTGGAATACGATTTCTTCCAAGAACTGTCCAAAGAAACATTCCCCCAAAAACAATTAGACTGTTAAAAATCTTTCAACAAAAACGTTGATTTTTATTCAACACTCTTTTCATACAACATATTCACGATGTTCATAATTTTGCAAAAAAATTATTTTTTAATACAAAATATTTAATACTATGGTAAAAATAATTAGAATTATTGCATGTTGGGTAGCATATCTACTTTTTGCTGCCTATTCTGCCTACATGACTTCAAAATCTATCTCTATGTCATTTGAAATAGATAAGGTGTGGGCTGTCTTTGTTTTTGTGATGGTAGTTTCAATACTTGCAGGACTGTTATTGAAAATGCTTATCAGTGAATTCAAAAATACAATAAATCCAAGCAAAAGCAGAATTGTCTTGTGTTTGTTAGGCTTTCTTTTATTCTGGGGTGCCAGCTTTACTACAAATGTACATTATATGCTGATGCAAAACAAAGGCTTGACTATTGTAAAAAATGAATTAGGCAACTACAAAAATTTCATTGAAAGTAAAACGTCAGGAACTACTATAAAAACACAAGAACAAGAAGATATTATAAATTTAAGCAATACTTTAAATGGTTATCTTAATCAATTTAATAATGAAATGGCGTCTTCAATTAGAGAAGGATTCGGGGATCGAGCTAAGAATTACTTAAAACAAATAGAAACATATTTTCAAACTTCAGCTGAAAGGTATGGAGATACTTATAAATATGAGAATAGTATATTTGATGAGGAAAAAGATAGGGGTGATATAGGTATCAAAGGTTCAACAAGATGTGCTGCGTTATTTCATAAATATAGTACTAGAGTAATAGACAAGCAACATATTAGAGAACGCAATATAAAATCTTTTTATGAACGAGAAAGACAGAAGCAATTTAAAGAGTATCCTTTATTCAAAGAGTATATAGATACGCTATTCGCAGTTGATATACCTAAGTTAGAAAAAATAAAAGATCCTGAGGTTTATTATATTTTTCAACGAGAACCTTTGTCTACAATTTATAGTAAATTGGATAATGAAGATAAACAGGAAATAGCAGTAACTCTAATAGACACTACAAATAGCAGTAAAGCTGATATAGAAAAAGGTGATTTCAGGTATATTGTCTATCCTTCTTCAAGAATGTTTTCTACATTCAATGTATGGTCAGATATGTTAAATGGGCGTTTGCCAAGTGATATGAAATTATTTGGTTGGATACTATTTGCTTTAATCATAGATATAGTAACTTTTATAATAAGAATGTTTTGTTAAATTAAAAAATAAAGAATTATGCCAGTAGAAGATATAGACTTGAGATTAGATGATAATCTAAATGATAATGATCAGAATCTACAATTAGGAGAGGTTCAAAATGACATTAGCAGTCAAAATTTAGATACAAAAACGATAAACAGTAATTCAAATAATAAAAGAGAATATAAAATAAATATTCCGCCTGATAGTAAACCAATAGTAGTACTTTGTGGTCCTCCAAATAGTGGAAAAAGCATGATAATAAAATGTCTTGCGGATTATTTATATAATAGTTCAGAGTTAGGATATACTATAAAAGCAAATAGAAATCTTATTGCAGATGACGATTATCAATTAGATTGTGAAATATTTGATTCTTCCTTGGGACAAGAAGCTCCTTTTTCTAACACAACAAATTTTTTACTTGCAGACGTTTTAGATAAACATGGCAATATACAACTTTATTTTTTAGAAGCTCCTGGCGAACATTATTTTTCTCTTGATAAAGATGAGCCAAATGTGCCTTTCAAACATTATTTGAGTAAAGTTGCTACAACTGGTAGTGGGGTTCAACGAAAAGTCATATATGTCATTCTTTTGGATTTGGATTCTCCGATATCTTTTAGGAAGAATGAAACTATTAGAAGAAAATATCAAGACAAAATGATAAGGTTATATAATAATTATGTTAAGGGGAGAAACTCTAAAGTCATTTTATTATATAATAAAGTAGATATTCCACGAAATGGGTTATGGGCAAATTCTAATGGAGTATTTAACTTATCTTCCATATTAGAAGATGCTAAAGGACATTATGCTAATTTTTTTAATAACTTCACGCGAAAAATATTAGGATTTTTCACCATAGACAATTTCACATTCTCACCATTCTGCACAGGAACCTATAATCCGGATGAAAATGGAGATAAGACATACACCTCTCCCGGTAGTTATTACCCCAAAACACTGTGGAACGAGTTAGTAAAAAGATTTTAAGTTATGGAAAATTTGATTTTTATACATGGTTCTTCAGTTGGACAATCTGCTTTTGTCCCAAGTAATGTTCCCAAAGATATTGCGAATAAAATTGCAAATAAATATTTCAATGGCAGAGAACAAAGAAAAATGTCTGCTCAATATAACAAAGGAATGGTTATAGAGAGTTTTGAGGGCTATACTTGTTTCACCTTCTTAATAAATGACTGCTTGGGTTCTGATGGAAGAGCTGGGCAATATTTTGCTATAACTATTTTAAGCAAAGATAAGTATTTTTATTTAGAAGAGTTATATTCTCTGCTTGAACAAGTTTATAATAAACTTTTTGTTGAACAAGGGAAATTTTTATCTTCTCAAAATAAATATTTAATAGTGCAATTCTCAGATAAATCAGATATTGCACAGAAAATATTAAGTACAACAGATATTAATGTCTCTAAGTTACAATATAAGAATATAAATCTTTCTAAAATTTCACTGAATCACTCTAATGGATGGGAAGGGATAAAAATAGATATGTCTATTGCTAATAGTAATAAGGTTTATGACAATTTTATTGCAGGAGAAAGAATATATTTATCTGATGAATATCCTTCCGAACAAATTAAGCATAAAAAAGAATTAGATATTCTTTTAGAAAAGAATTCAGTTCTACAGGCCGAATTTGATAATTATAAGAAACAAGTAGAAAGAATTAGTAATAACAAAATTCAAGAATTAGAAAAGGAACTTAGGAATAAGGATGCTGAAATAAGAAATTTGAGAGCAGAGAACGATAAGCGAGATGACAAATTAGTAAAAGGAATGGCAGATATCTTTGCTCCATATATTTCGGTCTTAAAGAAGAAAGCCGTGGAAATCATCCCTGACGAAGAACTTAAAAAGGATAATAAAAATATATATATCCTTCTAATTGGAGCAGTGATATTGATATTTATTTTTGTCTTGTTTTTTTTTAATAATTCATCTTTGAATAAACTTGATAAAAAAATTGATAGTAATTTTGGTAATATAGAAAATTCAATAAATGCTAAACTTGATAGTATACAAAACTCTATAAATAGTAAACGAATAAGAACAAACATCTCTCAATTACAAGAGCTGGATTCTCTAGATAAACACAAGATACAATAAAGAATAAAGTAACATTTAAATAAAATAATATCTAAAATGAAAAAAGCATTAGTAGTAATAGCAAGTATGCTCATTTTGATGACTTCTTGCAAGAAAGATCCAAAAATGGTTTATGAGCCGTCAAAGTTCCCAACAGAGAGTAAAAAAAATGAACTTGGAGTTTTTAAAATACATGTAAAAAGGCAAAGTGGTGCAATATATGTTCATGTAAAAATAAACGATGCTGTAAGTTTTGATTTCGCATATGACACAGGTTGTAGTTTGCCTCTATCTTTATCTATAACAGAAGCCACACAACTTGCCAAGTCTGGAGCATTGGTTGTTGACGATGTTGTAGGAGAAATAGAAACAGGGTTAGCAGATGGTTCTCTTAGTAAAGAAGCAGTTGTAAGGATAAAACAGATTTCTCTTATGGATCTTGACGGAAAAGAGCATATATTAAATAATATTGCAGCTGTAGTCAGCCCTAATGAACAAGCACCTTTGCTGTTTGGTCTTCCTTTAATGGAAGCTCTTGGTTCTTCTTATGAAATATCACAGAACGAAGATGTAATAATCTTTAAAGAATGATAACATCGGTATATATATATTCTTATATAGATTCTTCTTTTCATCTATATCCCAATAATGGAGATATTTTTTTCAAGAATCTATGTAAGAATGCTGTCAATGGTAGCCAATTAATTATACACCGAGAAGGTGGGTTAATGTATTATAACTACATAACAAAAACAGCTAATGGGAATATATATGGTATATGTATTGTAAATTCTGATATATGTCTTGACATAAGAAAGCTTTTTACTCGTTTTGTTAATATTCTTGTATATGCAGCCAAAAAAGGAGAAGTTTTTAAGTTTGATACTAATGGAGAAATAGTATTAAATCTGTTTGATTTTGTCTCAAAAAAAGGGGAAATTGAAAATCTGTTTTCACATGTCAAAGGCAATTTGAATAAGAATTTCCATAAGCTTTTTAAACCTATTTCCAATGAAGATTATTCTATAAACAAAAATGCAATAGTACATTTTTCTTTAGAGGAAGACGACATAGATAAAATAACCGATGCAATTGAGCATTATAACAACATATATGTTACACAAAAAAATGCCAATCCTTCTTCATTTGCCTTGCAAATAAAAAGTCTTAATGATCAATATTTACAATGGAAGAAAAAATACGAAGATTTACAAGACAGTTACTCAGAATTAAGTAGAAAGAAAACAAAATTTACTTGGATTGTTGTTATTTCTCTTATTTTGTTTTTGGTTTCAGCCGCTTTTGTTTGGGCTGCCATTTACTATGAAGATAATTTGGATTATGCAAAAGGAGATATTAAAGAAAAAAAAGAAAGAATATCGCAGTTGTCTGATCAAAACTCAGAAATTGAAAGTAAATTAGCTGCAGAAAAAGAGAGGAACGAAGAACTATTATCATTTATCAGTAAAATAAAATCTACATCTCCAATTATTATAACCTCGGATCCAGAATTTGATTTTAATTCGGGTGTTTTGGAATTTAACTACATAGGGTTAAAAGATACAACAATAAATGTATTGGTTACAGCAAAAAAATATAATGATGGAAACAGCGATGAAAGGAACGTTACCAAATCTGATATACATCTAAAAAGGGGTAATACGGGGTCGTGTACAGTGCATCTTGGTTATGGATTTAAAACTAATAAGTATTATTGTTTTGAAATAAGATTAAAAAATGCTGAAAAGACATTTATTCCAGGGGGTAAAACTTGGTATTAAATACCATAATTTTTTTCTTTCTATTATATAGGTTCTGTAAAATTGTTTGGGTATACAGGTATAGAAGTTTATGTGTTAGTGGGTAAAATAAACTATTTCTCTTTTGTTTATAGAAAAAACACCGCTCTGGAACGGGCGGTGTTTCTTATGAATATGATCATATAATTTATACGAGTTTAAGTTCTTTTTTGATTTGTTCTATCTTGTTTTGTGAAGCTTCCAAGAAAGATTTTTCTGCCATATAGGAAGAACGCACCAATGGGCCACTTTCTACATTTACAAATATAACTTTATTAATGCAATAATCTTCTTTGCAAAACGTTATAATAAATAAATATTTGACATGAGCAAGTACGAGATTCCTTTTCTGACTGCAGTGATACATGCTTTTGCCATGCGTTTTGCAATGGACAGGCAGACAGCTTTCCGCTATTTACAAAAGCATAAGGGATTGGAATTTCTGATAGAGTTTTACGATGTTGAACATTTGCAATCTATGGATGAGACAATAGAAGATTTACTTGTTGTCTGCAAAAAGAATGGAGGACTCATTGCATGAAACTATATCACGGAACAAATCAAGATATTGTGTCTATCAATATTTCTCATGGTCTGCAATTCAAGGATTTTGGAAAGGGGTTCTATCTAACAAAGGATAAAGCAACAGCAGAAAGAATGGCGAAGAAGAAAGCAAGATTATTTGGTGGTAACCCTACTCTGATAACATACGAGTTCAATGAATTAGCTTTACAATCAGGACTGAAAGTAAAGATTTTCCCTGAAAAAGCTTGTGTTGAATGGCTGTTGTTTATTGATGCAAATCGTAACAGAAAAAACATTAAACAAATACATGATTATGATATTGTCGTTGGACCTATAGCTGACGATGGAGTTGTTTTGCAGTTAACTAATTATCACGAAGGAATCTATTCTCCAAATCAGGCTGCACAATTGTTACAAGATAAGTATCTTGATCAACAATATTATTTTGGGACAGAACGTGCATTGCAATATATAACAAAAGTTAATACAGAATTGATATGAAACAGTTGACTCATCACCAAATGGCAACATATTTAACAGACTACGTTCTGAGTGAGTTGGTTAAATATTTTATTGAAGATACAGGCTGTTCTGTTGAGCAAGCAATGGAACGGGTATATAATTCACCATTGATGACATTATTACAAGACGAAGAAGCAGAACTTTATGTGCAAAGCCCAGCATATCTGTATGAGTTGATGAATGATAATCTTTTGCAAAAAAAAGACTAAGACTTTTTATAACAACCCTGCGGATTAATAATTCTCATATCGCTTATTTTCTTTAAAAGAAAAAGAAGAAAAAAATAAGAAAATGAACATAAAAAAAACATCAAGATTTTGTGAAAAAAGAGTTGATGTTTAGGGTTAAAAGAGTTGATGTTTATAGGTAAAAGAGTTGGTTTTAATTTTTTAAAACGAAGACTTTTTTCGGTGTTTCTAATTTATTGAAAATCAAAAAGAACTCTTGCTTTAAAAACAAGAGTTCCACAAAAATAGTAAACAAATGAGAAGGGTAGCGTTACCCTTTTTTAAGTTTGGATTCCAAGAAAGATTTTTCTGCCATATAGGAAGAACGCACCAATGGACCGCTCTCCACGTTTGCAAAGCCCATTTTTGTTCCTATTTCCTTGTATTTGGCAAACTGTTCTGGAGTAACATATTCTTGAACTTCAAGATGTTTCTTTGTAGGCTGAAGATACTGTCCTATGGTGAATAGTTGGACGCCTACGTTTCTTACATCTTTCATCACTTGCTCTACTTCCTCAGGTTTTTCACCTAAACCTACCATTATACCTGTTTTTGTTAGAAAACCTTTCTTTGAAGCATATCTCAAGACATTTAGGCTGACATCGTATTTGGCTCTTGAACGTGTCGCATCTGAGAGTCTTTGTATTGTTTCCATATTATGTGAGAATATATCAGGCTTAGAAGAGAAGACAATATCCAAAAGATCTTCTCTGCCATCAAAGTCAGGAGTTAAAATCTCTATTGTTGTGTTAGGATTTTCCTTGCGTATTGCCTCAACAGTCCTTCTCCAATGTTCTGCACCCTTGTCTTCTAAGTCATCTCTATCAACAGAAGTTATAACACAATGCTTTAATCCCATAAGTTTAACAGAAGAGGCTATTTTTTCAGGTTCTTTTTCGTCTAAAGGCTTTGGTCTTCCTGTCATTGTAGCACAGAACTTACAAGAACGAGTGCAAATATCTCCTGCTATCATAAAAGTAGCCGTTCCCATTCCCCAACATTTGCTTGCATTAGGACATCTGCCGCTTGAACATATCGTGTGAAGTTTGTTCAGCTCAACAACTTTCTTTACTTTAAGGTATTCTTCTCCGTTTTCCAATGATATTTTGAGCCAAGATGGTTTTCTTTTATTTACTTCCATAGGATATAATGCTGTCTTTTTATTAATTTACTACTTTTTATTATAAGTCCGAGTGAAAAAAAATCTATGCTGGTGAAGACATCGTCTAACTCACATAGCCTTTTCCATTGCTTATGGTTTCTTATGTTTGAATGTATGTTCTCAATAATGATGATTATGTTGTCGCTTTCCTCTTGTAGTTTTGAGTTTATCAGACTAAAAGAATTGCAATCCTCTATTGCAAAGGAAGAGAAATGGTTACCAATCTTTTCTTTAAGAGAAAGTTTTGAGTTTTTTACGGCTGTGGTGTAGAAGTCAAACACCAAAGGAGAATGAACGGAGTACTCGTCTTTTGCTTTAAGAGAGTAAAAGATATATTCCTTTGTTTTGAAAAAGAAGTCAAATATTTTCTCAAATAATCTGTTTGTCATATCAAGAATAATCGGCTTGCAAAATTACAAAATATATGTGTTGTTAGAGAAAAAAATCCAATTAAACTTAAGAGTTTATAAAGATTTTGTAATTTTGCAAAAAATAATAAAGAATATGGAACTTAGCGAACAAGAATTGCAGAGAAGAAATGATGCGGAAGAATTGAGACGATTGGGTATCAATCCTTATCCTGCTCCGATGTATGATGTAAATACTAACAGTCAAGAGATAAAAGAAGGTTTTGATAAAGACAATTCTAAATTTCAAGATATAAAGATAGCAGGAAGAATCATGAGCCGTAGAATCATGGGCGCAGCTTCTTTCTGTGAAATTCAAGACGAACAAGGTAGAATACAACTGTACTTAAACCGTGATGAGATTTGTCCAAGTGAAGACAAAACGATGTATAATACTGTATTTAAGAAACTACTTGATATAGGTGATATCATAGGAGTTCAAGGTTTTGTTTTTCGAACTAAAATGGGAGAGATAAGTGTTCATGTTAAGGAATTGACTGTTCTTTGTAAGAGTGTAAGACCACTGCCTGTTGTAAAAGAAAAGGACGGCAAGGTTTATGATGCTTTTTCTGATCCTGAACAAAGGTATCGTCAGAGATATGTTGATTTAATTGTTAATCCACAAATAAAAGATACCTTTATTAAGCGTACTATTTTGGTTAATACAATGCGAAACTACCTTAACGAAAAAGGTTATCTGGAAGTGGAAACTCCTATCTTGCAACCTATTTACGGAGGTGCCGCTGCTCGTCCTTTCAAAACTCATCACAATACTTTAGATATGGACTTATATCTTAGAATAGCTGACGAACTATATTTGAAGAAACTTATCGTAGGTGGCTATGCTGGTGTTTATGAGTTTAGCAAGGATTTCAGAAACGAAGGTATGGACCGTTTTCACAATCCTGAATTTACTCAGATGGAGCTTTATGTAGCTTATAAAGACTATTTCTGGATGATGAATACTGTTGAAGAAATGGTAGAACGAATTGCTCTTGCTCTTCATGGAACAACTAAGGTAAAAGTAGGAGAGAATATTATTGATTTCAAGCGTCCTTGGAAGAGATATACAATGTATGAAGCCATAGAACATTTTACAGGGATAGATATCTCTGATATGGATGAACAGCAACTAAGAGAGACTGCTACGAAACTAAATGTTCCTATTGATGAAACAATGGGTAAGGGAAAACTTATAGATGAAATATTCGGTGAAACTTGTGAAGGGAAACTTATTCAGCCAACATTTATCTATGATTATCCTATTGAAATGTCTCCTTTAGCAAAGAAACACAGAAGCAAAGAAGGTTTGGTAGAGAGATTTGAAGCAGTATGTAATTGTAAAGAGATTTGTAATGCTTATTCTGAGCTAAACGACCCAATAGACCAAAGAAAACGTTTTGAAGAACAGCTTGAACTTGGAAAACGAGGAGATCCTGAGAGCATGGTTTTAGATGAAGACTTCCTAAGAGCAATAGAATTTGGTATGCCTCCAACATCTGGTTTAGGAATAGGAATAGATAGATTGGCAATGATGATGACTGATTCCAACAGTATTCAAGATGTGTTGTTCTTCCCTCAAATGAAGCCAGAAGTTCAGCAAGCTATATCTTCTGATGACGATTTCAAGGAAAAAGGAATACCAGAAGAATGGATAGATTTGTTAAGAAAGGCAGGTATAGGTACATTAGAAAACTTGAAATCTGCAAATATCAACAAACTGTTTAATGACCTTAACGGACTTAGAAAGAAAAACAAACTACAAATACCAGCCCTTAAACTTGAAGAACTGAAATCTTGGGCAGAATAGTTTGGATAGAATATAAAGAAAAAGCCGTACAAAGCTAACTTTGTGCGGCTTTTGTTGTATAAAGCGAAGTCGCTCTTAATAGTTTCTTGCGAAGATAACTCGTTGTCTTGAAGGTTTGCCTGTATAAATACATTTGCCTTCTTCTTGAGGATTATCTAAAGGAATGCAACGAATAGTTGCTTTAGTTTCTTCTTTTATCTTTAGTTCAGTTTCTGTTGTTCCATCCCAGTGACAAAGTAAGAAGCCACCTTTCTCTATTTCTGTCTTGAATTCTTCCCAAGTATCAACTTTTCTTGTTTTCTGTTCTCTAAGGGTAAGTGCTTTTTTAAACAAGTTGTCTTGAATATCTTTTAGAAGTTGTTCAATATATTCGCATATACCTTCTGTTTGGTGTAAAAGCTTTTCGCAAGTATCTCTACGGAATACCTCTATCTTGTCTTCTTTCAAATCTCTTGCTCCTAAGGTCAAACGAACAGGCACGCCCTTGAACTCATATTCGTTGAACTTCCAACCTGGTTTGGTTTTATTGTCGTCATCATATTTTACTGTGATGTCTTTAGCTTTCAGTTCTTGTTGAATCTTTGTTGCAAGTTCATCTATCATCTGTTTTTCTTCGTCTGTCTTATAAATAGGTATAAGAACAACTTGCAAAGGTGCCAACATTGGAGGAAGAACCAAACCATTGTCATCAGAATGTGTCATTATCAACGCACCCATCAATCTTGTAGAAACACCCCACGAAGTTGCCCATACATATTCTAACTTGTTGTCTTTGGAAAGGAACTTAACATCAAATGCTTTCGCAAAGTTCTGACCTAAGAAGTGAGAAGTGCCTGCTTGAAGTGCTTTTCCGTCTTGCATCATTGCTTCAATGCAATAAGTATCTACAGCTCCTGCAAAACGTTCATTAGCAGTCTTTACTCCTCTTACAACAGGCATAGCCATATACTTTTCAGCAAAATCTGCATAAACGTGCATCATTTTTATTGTTTCTTCTTCTGCTTCTTGGGAAGTTTCGTGTGCAGTATGTCCTTCTTGCCATAGGAATTCAGCAGTACGAAGAAACATTCTTGTTCTCATCTCCCAGCGAACGACATTAGCCCATTGGTTGCAAAGAATAGGCAAGTCTCTATAAGATTTTATCCATTTACGATAAGTATCCCAGATAATTGTTTCAGAAGTAGGACGAACGATAAGTTCTTCTTCTAATCTTGCTTCAGGATCTGGAACTAATCCTTTGCCATCAGGAGATTTTGCTAAACGATGATGAGTTACAATAGCACATTCTTTTGCAAAACCCTCAACGTGTTCTGCTTCTTTCTCAAAGAAAGACTTGGGAATAAACAGAGGAAAGTAAGCATTTTGAACACCAGTCTGCTTAAACATAGCATCCAAAGTATGTTGCATTTTTTCCCATATTGCATAACCGTAAGGTTTGATTACCATACAGCCTCTAACAGAAGAATTTTCTGCAAGATCTGCTCGTACTACCAATTCATTATACCATTCTGAGTAATTTTCTTCTCTTTTTACGAAATCTTTTGCCATTATATTGTTATTTTTGGTATAGTTTTTGTTTCAAAATAACTGAGGTCTTGTTTAAAAGACGTTGCAAAATTACAAAAAAATAAACTAATCTATAATAAAATAAAGGAGTATATTATGAATTTTTTGAAAAAAGGAAGTTGGAAATTAGGTGTTGTGGCTACAGTAGTTGCATTTCTTGCTGTCTCTTGTGCAGTGGAGAACTCAGGCTTTGTTTATGATGATATTTATCTTGATGACACAGAGATACAAGAGCAAGATGAAGCCTTTGAAAAACAACAAGAGTTAGAAAAGAAGCAGCAGGAGGAAAGAATGCGTGCTTACAGAGAAGCCATAGCTAAAGAGAATAAGGAAAAGGAGGAAGAAGATATAGAAGAACATCACTATAATCTTGATGATACTGTTTTTAATATAGATGATTATTATGATTATGCTTACACAGCACGAATCAGAAGATTCCACTCTCCAACAATAATATATAATTACTATGATGATTATTATACAGATCTTTGTTGGTATGACCCAGATCCATTACTTTGGGGAACAAGTATTTATTTAGGTTATCGTTGGTGGTATCCTTCTTCATATTATTGGGGTTGGAGTTATTACACATGGCACCGCCCATTCTATTGGCATAATCCTTGGGGATGGAATTACTATTATGGTTGGCATTCTCCTCACTATTGGGGATATTATCACGCACCTTGGTACTACAATTCTTGGGATAGAAACTCTAATTTTTATAATAGGCCTAATTATAATATGTCTCGTACTCCAAACAACAGAAACCGTAATCAAGAAACAGGATTTCGTTACAACAACACTACAGGTACAAGCGGCATAAGCAACAATCAGACTTTTGGAGAAAAATATACTCAACGATATGGTAATCCTACAACACGAACAACAAGAACAAATAACAACACTATACGTTCAAATAACAGAAATAACAACACTAACGTAGATGATAATACTCGCAAAAGAAATACTAACAACACTCGTGTAAAAACTAACAACACTCGTTCCTATACACCTGCGAAAGAACGTCAGCAAAGAAACTCTAATGAGTACAAGAGAAATACAAACAACAATAATACTCGTTCTGTAAATACTAATCGTTCAACAAACAGCAATAGATCTTCTTCAATGAACAGAAACTCTGGCTCACATTCAAACGGAGGTGGCAGAAGAAGATAATAATACTCAAAAAAAGAATAATAAATAAGGTATATAGTCGTTAATAATAAAAACAATTATAAAAAGATGAAAAAACTAATTTTTGTATTGGCAAGTGTGTTGGGACTATCTTTGGTTAATGCTCAAACAGTGGATTATCCTTTGATGTTTTCTCAATATGGGATGAATGGAACAGCAGCTTTTGTTGGCAAAGGAGGAGCAATCGGAGCCTTAGGAGGAGATATTATGTCTGCACATTATAATCCTGCAGGCTTAGGATTGTATCGTTCAAGTGAATTAACCTTTTCTTTGGGTTTGGATATGAATTCTACAAAGTCAAACTACAATGGTTTGGTAAGTAAAGACTCACATCCTTCTTTCAATTATGGGAATCTTGGTTTAGTTTTAGACTTTAACAATGGTAAAAAGTCTGCCTGGAAACACGTTCAGTTGTCTTTTGGGCTAAACCGTTTAATGAATTTCAACAATAGAATAAAGATTTCAAGACCAAACCTTAGCCGTTCATATATAGATGCTAACTATATCAATAATTTTGATGCAGATGGTGATGGCATTTTAGACCTTCAGTATGATGATCAAGATATTGCTAATGAAGACTTCTACAGAGCGGGCGTAATAGATATGGATGACTCTGTCTTTTATTCTGAGTATTTCAACGGTACTTTTGACCAGATAATAGCTTTTAGAGAAAGTGGTTATTTGAATGAATTCTCCATGTCATTCTCTGCTAACTATGAGAATATGCTTTATCTTGGTGCAACAGTAGGCATTCCTTTTGGAGAATACACTGCTAAGTATATGTTTTCTGAAACTGTTACCAACGTAAATGGAACAGGTAAATACAACTACAACACAGAACAAGACCTTTCTGTTGCTGGTTTCAACCTAAAAGTTGGTGCTATAGTAAAGCCTGTTAGCTTTTGGCGTATAGGTGCAGCTATTCATACTCCTACTTTCTACAGCGTAGATGATGACTTCTATCAGAGCGTTTCATACACTTCCACTTCTGGCGGTTGGTTCAATCCTATAACATACAGAATGCAATCTCCTTGGCGTTTCATTGGAAGTACAGCCTTTGTAATCGGAAACAATAAATCCAAAATCTCAGGTACTTTGAGTTTAGATTACGAATATGCAGACTATAGTATGATGTCTTTTGATATGGACGACAATATTTCTACAGAAACCGTACTTAACTCCGATATAGAAAACACTTTCCAAGGCGCAAGCAATATAAGACTTGGCGGAGAATTGAAAGCTGACCGTCTATATTTGAGAGCAGGTTACGCAATGTATGGAAACCCTTACAAAGAAAAGAATGTTAATGATGGTTCTTGGAAATATATTACTTTCGGTTTAGGATACAAGGGTAAGGTTTGTAACTTTGATGTTGCATACGCTTACGGTACTCAAAAATCTAAGTACTATGTTTATGACGAATACAACTTGGATGATGCAGGCAATGGTTCTTGGACATCAGACCCTAACCCTACAGAAGTAACTCGCCACAAACATCTTATCCAAGCAACATTTGGAATAAAATTCTAAAGAAAAGCACTTTATTTCAATAGAGCATATAACACGACATTAGAAGTGGTCGCACCACAAAAAGAAGAACGATAAGCAACTATCGTTCTTCTTTTTTTGTCGTTTTTACTTGTTGAAAAAACTCTTCGTTTTTAGAAAAAAAGACGAAGACTTTACACCCTAAACATCAAGAGTTGAGAAAAAAAGACGAAGACTTTTTTTGCAATAATAAAAACCTATTTGCGTTATAATTTATATTGGATTAGGTTTGGTAAATATATGAATACTATCTTTCAGAAAATAAAGTATATACATCAAATATTAAACACAAGGTACTACACCCCTTTGTCTGTAGTGTCGGGTATCTTGGTGTTTATCTTGACATTTTTTTCTATGGAGGCAGACTGTGGAGTGGGGTTGGATAGTTCGTATCTGTGGGGGATGAACTATTTGTTTGCTAATGAATATGAGACTCTTACCCATTTGGTATATCCTTTTGGCCCTTTGGCTTTGTTTAAAATACCTTTAGCATTATCTAATAACCTTTTATATTACACTATCTTTTACTATATCTTAACTTTCAGTTTTATAACCTTATTTTTTTACATTTCAAAGAAGAAAGGCTTTTCTCTTCTTACTACGTTAATTCTTTGCTATTGTGCATTGATACTCATTAGGATAGATTACACTATTGTTTTTGTTTGTGCAATGCTTAGTTTTATTGCAATCAAAAAGAAAAATATTCCATTCTTTTGTTTGTCCTCTGTTTTGGCAACCATTGGCTTATGTGTAAAAAGTTCGATAGGTGTGGAATCTATTGGAGTGATTGCGGTTGCTTGCTTGGTATCCTTATATGAAAATAGAAATTGGAAATATTTTACCTTTCAGATATTAGCAATAGTTGTTTGTTTTTTGTTAATTGGAAGCATTGTTTTTAAGGGTTTTACCTCTTTTATTTATTATTTATACGGGGTAGGGGATTTGGTTTTTGGCTATGGAGATTCTTTGGCTTTGTATCCTGAGAATTCATGGCTATTGATATGTTTAGGTTTTTTACTTGTTTTATCCCTCCTTTGATATTGAAAGACAAAGACGCTACCTTTTTTCTTCTGCTCTCATTAATACCACTGTACAGCACATATAAACACGCTTTTATTAGGGAAGACATCTATCATTATCAACAGTTAGTATTCTTTTTGATAGCCTTTTGGTCAATAATGGCTCTTATGAATAAGAAACGTGCTGCATTGAGTGTGTTTTGTGGAGTTTTGTGTATAGGTAGTTTCTATCTGAATGCAAGAAATCTTGGCAATACGGAAGTTATAACAAAACATCTTAAAACAGAACATATCAAAAGTTTCTACAACTATACTTTCCGATTGAAAGAAACGAATGAGCGTTTTGCTTCTCTTTCTCAGCAGGCTTTTCAAGAAGATTCTCTTGAGCAAAGTTGGAAAACTATCATTGGTAATTCTACCGTTGATTGCTATCCTTGGGAACATATATTAGCAGGAGCAAATAACTTGAATTGGAAACCGAGAAAGACTCTCGGAAGTGCTGTCTCTGATTATACATCTAAGCTTTCACAGGAGAACTATGATATAAAAACAGGAGTAGATTTTGTTATCTGGCATTTCAATGCAGATGATTATGCAAAGACTTTTGATGATAAGTATTTCTTGAACGATGAACCAAATGTAACGCTTAGCCTTTTGAATAACTACACTTGCATTGCGAAGACAGACAAATACCTTTTAATGCAGAGAAATAAGGACGGAAAACAGAACTTCTTGGCACGTAAAAATGAAAAGTCTTTTACTGCTTCGTTAAATCAATGGATAAAAATAAAACAGAGTCCTAATACTATTCTAAGGCTGAAAATATCAACCAATAAAACAATACTTGGTAAAATAAAATCAGCATTACTTAAGGGAGTTGCTTATTACATAGATTACAAGACAAAAGATGGAACAATATACTCCTTTCGTTACACTTCAAACTTGGCTAAAGAAGGCTTATGGATAAATCCCTTGGTGATTAATCCTTTTTTAGAAGAACAAGGAAAAGAAGTTTCACAGATTAGATTCAGGACAAATAACGATAAATACATAAGAAAATCAATCAATCTGCAGTTTGAAGAGATAAAAATCAACGGCGAAAAAGCCAATAATGAAGAAAAGTAATCAAAAGAAATTATGTTTAGACAATATTTTTTGCGGATTTTCGTTTCTTTTTATGTTAGTTTGGCACAATATTTAGTATTCAATAAAGTAGAAATAACAAAAAAAACTCAATAAGATATGAAGAAAGTGATTTTAACGTTAGCTTTTATGTTTGCAGGGCTAACATCCTTTGCTCAAAGTGAAGAAGAAAACCTTAACAAGTGGATTGACACTTATAGCAATTTGAACGCAAACAAAAATTGGCAGGAAATGATTAGCAGTTTCAACCAATGTATGAGTGAAGTGCCTAATTGGAATTTTGCTTACTACTATAAAGGAATTGCTGAGTATCAAACAAACAACTATGCTGGAGCTGTCAGTGACTTGACTCAATTTATCAACAGCAACCCTGAGGATAAGGAAGCCCTACAACAAGCATACCTATTCAGAGCCTTTTCTTACAACAAACAAGGTCTGTATAATCAAGCCATAAAGGACGCTGATGTGCTTTTGCAGTTCAGTCCTCAAAACAAGGAAGCCCTTTTAGAGAAAGCTAATGCATATATGAGTTTAAAACAATACTCTGATTATATTGATGCTTTGAAGAAAGTGTCTGAGATAGATAATTCTAATGTTGAAATCCATAAAAACATAGCAGCAGCATACGCTATTCAGCAAGATTGGCAAAATGCTATAGTGTATTATTCAAATGCTATCAACCTAAATCCTAATGAAGCATCTTTCTATGAAGACAGAGCATTTGCAAACTATTCATTGAAAACACCAGAAGGATTACAAAATGCGTTGAATGATTACACTAAGGCTGAGGAATTAGGCGTTAAGACAACAAAACTTTATCAGTATCGTGCAACAATCAACGGTCAGTTAGGAAAATTTGATGCTGCTGTAAAAGATTATGATTCTTATTTAGCCTTAAATCCTAATGATATAAACATAATCTATCAAAGAGGTAATGCTTACTTTAAGTTAAAGAAATACAAAGAAACTATTGCCGATATGGATAAGGTTATCAATGATGAAAAAACTTCTAAGAATGTGAAAATACAGGCACTTCAAAGAAGAGGAGCGAGCAAGAAAGAGTTGAAAGACTTGAAAGGTGCTCAAGCAGATATGGAGTTGATAAAGAAACTTAAAGGAGGAAATTAATTCCTCCTTTTTTCTTATCTTTGCAAATCAAATAAACACGTAATAAATGAGCAAAATAACAATTAAGAATATGGAGTTCTATGCTTTCCATGGCTGTTTTGAAGAAGAAAGACAGATAGGAACGCATTTTTCTGTTGATATTTCATTTGAAACCTCAAGCATTAAGGCTGAGCAAACGGATAATGTAGAAGACACTGTGGATTATTCTAAAGTCTATCAAGTGATAAAACAAGAGATGAGCAAGTCTTCTCACCTGTTAGAGCATATTGCACGAAGGATAATCAATGAAGTTAAACAACAATTTCCAGCAATAGAAAGTGTAAAAGTAGAAGTAAAGAAACTTAATCCTCCTGTTGGTGGAAAAATGGATTATGTTTCAGTAGAATTAGAAGGATAGTATCCCTATTTTCTTACTTGTAGTTTAGCAAACTTAAGTATTAGCATTCTTTCTCCTTGAGAACCGAAATCAACTTTGGCTCTTTTGTCTCCAGCAACAATCTCTGTATAGAGAACAATGCCGATACCAAATTTTGAATGCTTAACTGTCAGATTGCTTTCTACCTCTTCTATATCCGCTAACCTCCATTCACCGTCTTCTATTGTTGGTTTAGATTTTGGGGTTAAGTTTGTTTTATTTCCTAAAGTAGAATATGGCTTGGAGAGATTAAGTTGTGGTTTTTGTTTCTTTTCTGTTAAAGCATTGTGTCTAAGAGAAAGTATAGGTTTTTCTTTAGTTCTATTGTTGAAAACAAACCTTGGTAGTGTGCTTTCTTCTTCCTGTTTATCATAAACAAGATATTTGGGATCTATCTCTTGTACAAAGCGTGAAGGTTCTGTGAATGTCGTATCACCATATCTGTATCTCATCTGAGCAGAAGTAAGATAAAGTATTTTTCTTGCTCGTGTTATTGCTACATAAAACAGGCGTCTTTCCTCTTCAATATCGTCTCTGGCTGCAAAAGCCATAGTTGAAGGAAAAAGATTTTCTTCTAAGCCAACTACAAAGACATTATTGAATTCCAAACCTTTGGCTGCATGTATGGTCATGAGTTTTACCTGTGAGTTATCTTCCTCCTCTTGAGTGTCTGTTGAAGTCATAAGAGATATTTGTTGCAAGAATACATCCAAGGTCTTGTTTGTAATATCTATTTCTTCTCCAGTTAAGGCATCAATAATATTTTCTTCATTGTTTTCAACAAAGGATTGCAAGCCGGAAATGAACTCATCCAAGTTCTCTAACCTGTCTTTGTCTTCTAATTCTCTTAATGTTGCGAGAGTCGTTCTAAGTCCAGAGCGTTTTATTATTTCTTCTCCTAAGGTGAAAGCGTCATCTTTTTCCACCCTTAGCGAAAAAGATTGTATCATAGTGCAGAAATCCCTTAGAGTATTGATTGCTTTAGTATTGATATTAAAAGGATTGTCATAGGATAAAGTAAATGCTACCTTATATAGAGATATTCCTAAAGTTTCTCTTGCTATTTTCAACTTATCCATTGTTGTTTGTCCTATTCCTCTTGCTGGATAGTTGATGATTCTTTCAAAAGCTTCATCATCGTCATTATTAACTACTAAACGTAGATAAGCTATAGCATCTTTTATTTCTTTACGAGAGTAAAAAGAAGTGCCCCCATATATAATATAAGGTATGTTTTTTAGTCTTAAAGAGTCTTCAAATGAACGTGATTGTGAATTAGTACGATATAATATAGCTACTTCTCCGCCTTTTTCTCCTGTGTCTAAGAGTTCTTTTATTTTGTCTGAAATCCAAGAGGCTTCTTCTCTGTCTGAAGATAAGGTACGAAAATGAACAAAGTCTCCTTCTTTGTTGTTAGTCCATATAGTTTTTTTGATTTGTCTTTCGTTTTTAGCAATGACAGAATTCGCTGCATTGATGATATTTTTTGTAGAACGATAATTCTGTTCTAACTTAAAGGTTCTTGCATTTGGATAATCTTTGTTGAAATTCAAAATATTGCTGATGGAAGCTCCGCGAAAAGAGTATATACTTTGTGCATCGTCTCCAACAACGCAGATGTTTTTGTAGTATTCTGCAAGTTTTTTTATTATAAGATATTGAGAATAGTTTGTGTCTTGATACTCATCTACAAGAATATATTGGAAGCGCTTCTGATATTTCTCTTTTACATCAGGACAGTCTCTCAAAAGTACATTCATATTAAACAATATGTCATCAAAGTCCATAGCCATTGCTTGTCGTAGCCGTCTTTGATATATATCATAAACTTTATATAACAGAGGAATGTGTTGTTGTTCATCTAAGGCAATGAGATCGCTTCTCTTAGCATAGTCTTCTGGAGAAAAGAGGGCGCATTTCGCATTTGAAATACGAGAAAGTATTCGTCCTTTTTTGTAGTTTTTGTCGTCTAAATTTAGTGATTTTACAATATCAACAATAAGTTTTTTGCTGTCATCATCATCGTATATGGTAAAGTTTCTTGAATAACCTATTCTTTCTCCATCTATTCTAAGTATTTTTGCAAAGATACTGTGAAATGTACCCATTAATAACCCTTTAGCATTAACGCCAACAAGTTGAACAATTCTTTCTTGCATTTCTCTTGCAGCTTTATTGGTAAATGTAAGAGCCATTATATTATAAGGAGAAACTCCTTGTTGCATAAGATAAGCTATTCTATAAGTAAGAGTGCGTGTTTTCCCACTTCCAGCTCCTGCAATAATCATTGTAGGACCTTCTGTTTGAGTAACAGCATTTCTTTGTTCTGTATTTAAATCATCTAAAATCATACTGCAAAATTAATGAAAATAATTAGTTTAGAGAAAAAAGTAAAGTATTTAGATTGGTAATCTTTGTTGTGTTTAGAAAAAATAACCTTAATTTGTAAATAATTTGGTGGAAAAGAAAAATCTTTTTACCTTTGCAAAAATAAAACTTTCTTAGTTTATTATGATATTCTTTCCTAATTGCAAGATAAATATTGGACTTTTTATTACTGGAAAAAGAGACGATGGTTTTCATAATTTGGAATCTGTGTTTTATCCGCTTGGTCTTTGTGATGCGTTGGAGATGAGAATAAATGATAAGTCAAAGACTGAGTTTTCGCTTTCTGGGATTGGTGTAGAGGAAAACTTTGTATCCAAAGATGAAAGCAATAGTGTCTTAAAAGCATATCACTTGCTTAGAAAAGATTTTCCAAAGATAAAAGATGTAAAGATTCATTTAGACAAAGGCATTCCTTGTTTTGCAGGTTTAGGAGGGGGAAGTAGTGATGGAACTTTTGCATTAAAGCTAACCGATTTTATGTTTGACCTTCGTCTTTCAGAAGAACAACTCTATTATTATGCTTCCTTGTTGGGAAGTGATAATTTCTTTTTCTTGGAAAACAAACCTAAGTTTGTTTATGGTAGAGGAGAAAAAATGCAAGATATAGATTTATCATTGAAAGGCTATTATATAGTCTTAGTAAAGCCTAATCTGAATATTTCAACTAAGGAGGCTTATCAGAATGTTCATATATCCAAATCTAATTTCAATTTAAGGGAATTATCAGAGAAAGATATACACAATTGGAAAGATTATCTTAGAAACGATTTTGAAGATTCTTTATTTGAAAAATATCCAATACTTAAAGAAACTAAAGCAATGCTATATGACAATGGAGCAATATATTCTCAAATGTCTGGTAGTGGAGCAACGGTGTTTGGAATTTTTGAAAATGAAGTAGATTTAAAAAAAATAAAACAAGATACTAATACGTTTATTTATCAAGAGAAATTAAAATAACAAAAAATATAAATACTATGAGTGAAATAAGAAATTTGGAACCTAAACAGGTTTGGGAAAACTTTGATATGCTATGTGCTAATCCTCGCCCTTCTAAACATGAGGAAAAAGTAAGAAATGCTATTGTTGAGTATGCAAAGCAACACAATTTGTCTTGCACAATAGACAAGATAGGAAATGTTATTTTGAAAAAGCCTGCTACTCCAGGAATGGAAAATAGAAAAGGTGTAATACTTCAAGCTCACATTGACATGGTTCCTCAAAAGAATAGTGATGTAAATCATGATTTTGTAAAAGACCCTATTCAACCATGGATAGATGGAGACTGGGTTAGAGCAAAAGGAACTACACTTGGAGCAGACAATGGTATAGGTGCATCTGCAGCATTGGCTATTATGACAGATGAAAATCTACAACATGGACCATTGGAAGCACTTCTTACAATAGATGAAGAAACAGGAATGACAGGAGCTTTCGGTTTGGAATTAGGAGAATTGGATGGAGATATTCTTCTTAATCTTGACTCTGAAACAGAAGGAGAGTTATATGTCGGTTGTGCAGGAGGAGTAGATGCAACAATAAAACTAAAATATGGAGTTGAACCATTGGAAGCTGGTAGAACAAGCTTTGTTCTTGCTGTCAAAGGATTCAAAGGAGGACACTCTGGAATGGATATCATACTTCAAAGAGGAAACGCTAACAAAAGCCTGTTTAGAATACTAAAAGCTTTAGAAGAATTGGACGTTAGACTTTGTGAAGTTGAGGGAGGAAATATGCGTAATGCTATTCCAAGAGATGCAATGGCTGTTGTTGCAATACCTACAGGTAATGTTGCAAAGGCAAAAGAAATTGTAGAAAAACTTTACAAAGAAATCAAGAATGAATTAGCAGAGACAGAAAAAGAATTCACTATTACTCTTGAACCAACATCTAATCCTGTAAATATGATGAAAGATTGTTGTTCAAAGAAAGTAATAAACACAATCTATGCTCTTCCTAACGGTATATACAGAATGAGTGATAGCATGGAGAATCTTGTAGAAACTTCTTCTAATCTTGCTATTGTTAAGAGCGAAGATGGAGTTGTTACTATTTGTTGTCTAATACGTTCTTCTGTAGATAGTGAAAAGAAAGATTTTGCTATGATGATGAAGAGCGTTGTTGATTTAGCAGGCGATGAAATAACATTCTCTGGAGAATATCCTGGATGGAAACCAAATATGGACTCTGCTATATTGAAAGAAATGCGTGAATTATATCAAAAACTATTCAATAAGGAAGCAAAAGTTATGGCTATTCACGCAGGTTTGGAATGTGGAGTAATGGGAGGCTTATATAAGAATTGGGATATGATTTCCTTTGGACCAACAATAGAACATCCACACTCACCAGATGAAAGAGTAAATATTAAGTCTGTTGGTTTATTCTATAAATTCTTGGTTGAAACAATTAAAAACATACCTTTGAAATAGTGATAAACACTAAACAAATAAATCTTTCAAAAGTATTAAGGTTATTAAAAGGTATTTTATCCTTGAAGACCTTAATACTTTTGTTGTTTTGTTTGTTTTTCTCTTTTAAATCGTTTTCGCAATACGCAGTAAGTGGGAATAATCATACTGAAATAAAATATAGTCAAATCAAAACAAAAGATTTTCAGATTGTTTTTCCAAACTATTATGAACCTCAGGCACAAGAATTAGCACGAATACTTGACACTCTTTTGCCAAATGTTTCTAATAGTTTGCTAACCTTTGCTCCAAATGTTCCTATTCTTTTACATCCTGCCTCTGCAAAAAGCAATGGGCTTGCCGTTTGGGCTCCAAAAAGAATGGAGTTTTGGTCTTCTCCTTCAATGGATAACTATGCTTATCCTTTTCTTTGGCAATTAGCGATACACGAATACCGTCATTCTGCTCAGATGCAAGCAATGGATGTTGGTTTGACAAAATTTCTTGGTAAGATATTTGGAGAACATATACTTGGAGCAGTATGTGGAGTCTGGATTCCTTATTGGTTTATGGAAGGAGATGCAGTTGTTGCAGAAACATCTCTTGCCCCTACAGGAAGAGGACAAAGCCCAGAATATAATATGTATTTTAAGTCTTTAATACAAAGCAACAGAAACTATTCAACCGATAAGATGTTGCTTGGTAGTATGAAAGACTTTGTTTTGAGCGAATATAACTTAGGTTATTTTATGGTTTCTGTGGCAAGAGAAAAGTATGGTAAAGATATTTGGGGGCATTGTTTGAATGATATTGGTAAGAATTGGATAAAACTTCATTCTTTTGGACAGACAGCAATAAAGAATGTGAAGCTTAATTTTGATAACCTTTATAATGAAACAGTTTCCTTTATGCAAGAAGAGTGGGACAGACAAGACAAAGACTTTCTTCCACGGCAGGATTCTGCATTTAAATGGAATAAAGATAAAGAATATTATTCTAATTACAAGAATCCGGTGCAGATAGACGATACTACAATACTTGCACTAAAGACTTCTAACTACGAACCACAGCAGTTAGTAAAAATAACACCATCTAAAGAAGAGAAACTTTTGAAACTACCTTATTTGGAAAACTCTTATTTTGATTATAAAGACTCCTGTATTCTATATGCACAGTATTCGCCTAATGTTCGTTGGCAAGAAGAAAGCCATTCTGATATTATTGAATATGATTTAAGTAAAGATAAATACAGAAGAGTAACCTCAGATGCTGTTTTGTTTAATCCTATTTATTTTCCGTTGGACTCTGTTATGGCGGCAATAGAAACAGATTCTGTTGATAAACAAAACCTGTCTATAATAGCACCTGATGCTAAGTTTTTTAAAAATCGTGTATTTAAAGAAAAAATACAATCATCATATTTAAAAAATAAGTATTGCTCAAATTCTTATTCGTTTTCTTATCCTGCTTGGGAACAGACAAACGGTGATATTTTTCTTGTCTCTACAACACAAAGCGGCAAACAGATACTTAGATACCACCGTATAACAGAAGAATTTGAAGAGATAACAAGTCCATCGTATGACGATATAACGAAGCTAAAAGTATTTAACAATAGGCTTTATTTTATTAAAGATGTTAGAAATAGATATCAGCTTTTAAGTTTTGATATAGATAATACCAACGATGTTCAAATACATACAAGTGAAAGATATGGAATAGACAGCTATTTTATTTATGATTCAACAATAGTTGTCAGCACATACACTGCTAATGGTTATGATATAATTTCTTTGCCTTATACATCAAAAGCTTGGGACTTAAACGAAACTTCTCCTTTGTTGAGTACAACAATAAACAATCAAAAGCAGGAGAATTTTATTCTACAACAGTCTATGTTTGATAAGGATACAACTTTTGAAGTAAGGAAATATAACAAGTTTTTACATAGTTTTAACTTCCATTCTTGGGCTCCTTTGTTTGTGAAAGTGGAAGCACAGGAACTTGGATTAGGAATAAGTGTTATGTCTCAAAATCTGCTCTCAACATCTGTATTAACAGCAGGCTTTAATTATAATCTGCACGAGAAGAATCTGTTTTATCTTCATTATACATATACGGGACTTTATCCTAAAATTGATGCAAATCTGAATTTTAAGCCAAGAGATGTACGAAAAGATTTGGATTCTAATGCTGTTCAATATCTAAACTTTGATGAATTGTCTATAGTTTGGAATCTTACACTACCATTTACTTGGACTAATAGAAATTTTTATAATAACATATCCTTAGGAGTTCATTATTCTTTAACAGATATTTTTAATGATGACGACAAAGCACCTATTACACTTTTTAACTCTATTGGTTATTCCATAACTGCTTCTAACTTTTCAGAAAAAGCACTAAACGATTTATATCCACGTTGGGGACATATAACTAAGGCAAAGTATTTAAAAACACTGACTTCTGATAAAGCTCATGTATTAGCTTTTTCTTCCCAAGTTTTCTTCCCCGGATTTTTTAGAAACCATTCTTTGTCTTTGACGGCTTGTTTGCAATACAATACTCCAGAAGTTTATTATTTTCCTAATGAAATTAACTTTGTAAGAGGATTATATAGTATGTATCCTAAGGAGTATTACGGTTTGTTAGCAATGTATGCTTTACCATTGATATATCCTGATGGAGGAATAAAGCATATACTTTATATTAAAAGAGTAACAACTACCCCATTTTATAATATAGGAATGTACGATAAAAAGATTTTCCGTTCATTTGGAGCTGATATTATGATGAAAGCAAATTTATTTAGGATAACGATACCATTAGATTTGGGAGTAAGAGTAGGTTATCAAAGAGAAACAGAGGAATTGTTCGCAAATTTTTTGTTTAGTATTAATATGTAGAGAGGGTGCTTGATTAATTTTATATTACTAAAACCTGAAAAAACTCTTCAATATATTTGGCATAGAATTTTTTTTGTTAATTTTGCAAAAATTTTCTTTTAAACACAAACAAGGATTATGGCTTTATTAGAGATAAAAGACTTACACGTAAATATTGGCGAAAAAGAGATTCTTAAAGGAGTTAATCTTACCGTTAATAAAGGTGAAATTCATGCTATTATGGGACCAAATGGCAATGGTAAGAGTACTCTTGCTGCTGTCATAGCCGGTAATGATAAATTTACAGTTACCAAAGGCGAAATAATATACAAAGGTAAGGATTTGTTTTCTATGTCTGTTGAGCAAAGAGCTTGCGAAGGTGTTTTCTTGGGTTTTCAATATCCTGTGGAAATACCCGGAGTAAGCATTACTAACTTTATGAAAACAGCCATAAATGAGCAGAGAAGATACAAAGGATTAGATCCTATGAGTGCCAAAGATTTTCTTGCTTTGATGAAAGAAAAAGAAAAATATGTAGAACTTTCCTCTTCACTTGCTGGAAGAAGTGTTAATGAAGGTTTTTCAGGAGGAGAAAAGAAAAGAAATGAAATATTTCAAATGGCAATGTTACAGCCTACTCTTAGCATATTAGATGAAACTGATTCAGGTTTAGATATAGATGCTCTAAGGATAGTCGCTTCTGGTGTCAATAAAGTTCATACTCCTGAAGACGCTATCATTGTCATTACCCACTATCAAAGACTTTTAGACTACATTGTTCCCGATGTTGTGGATATTCTTTATGAAGGAAGAATAGTAAAAAGCGGAGACAAAGAATTGGCGAAGGTTTTGGAAGAAAAAGGTTATGATTGGATAAGAAAAGAGATGGAAGAATAGAAAATATCTTTTTTCTTTGTCAGAATCAAAAAAATATATAATTTTGCACCCTTATTTATTACAAATCAATATCAAAGATGAGAAATGAAAATTCTTCCCATAATTGGGAAAGACGTAGCGATGATGGGAATTATCGTAAAAGAAATGAAAGGACTCCTCGCCCGAGAGTGCGTAGGGAAAGTGAAAGTTCAAATGGAGAAAGACGCAGATTTGAAAAAGTAGAGCGTAATAATAGCAATCCTTATCAAAAGAGAGAAAGACGTTATAATTCAGACGAAAGACATTCTTTCAATAGAGACAGAAAACCTTTTGCTCCTCGTACAAGAAGACCTTTAGAAAGCGAAGAAAATCCATACGAAGGCAAAGAAAGAGTGTATAACTCACGTCCTTATAATGGCCACAAAGATAGAAGTTTTGATGAAAGCAATGCTGTTGAGAAGCCTCGTCGTCCTCGTAAGTTGAAACAAGATGTTCAAGACACTGACAAGAAGACACGTAAAAAACCTAAGGGTCCAAACTTTACTCCTCCTAATCCAGAGAATGTAGGCAAAACACGTTTGAATAAATACATAGCAAATGCAGGTATATGTTCAAGGAGAGAAGCTGATGTTTTGATTTCTACAGGAGTTATAACCGTTAATGGAGAAGTTATAACAGAAATGGGTTATAAGGTAATGCCAGGTGATGTTGTGAAATATAATGGCAACGAGTTGAAGAGCGAAAAGAAAGTTTATCTTCTGTTAAACAAACCTAAGGGATATATAACTACTTCTGATGATCCACAACAAAGAAAAACCGTTATGGAACTTATAGCAGACGCTTGTTCGGAGAGAGTTTATCCTGTAGGTCGTTTGGATAGAAACACTACCGGCTTGTTGTTGTTCACTAACGATGGCGAATTGACAAAGAAGCTTACACATCCTTCCTTCGGAGCTCAAAAGGTTTATAATGTTGAGTTAGATAACACTATCAGTAAAGCAGATATGCACACCCTTTTGAAAGGTGTTGAATTGGAAGACGGCTTCCAAAATGTAGATGCCATAAACTACACCAACGGCGATCCTGTTGATAAAAGAAAAGTCGGAGTAAGCATACATTCAGGTAAAAACCGTATTATCAGACGTTTGTTTGAATCTTTAGGATACGAAGTTGTCAAGTTGGATAGAGTTTATTTCGCAGGTCTTACAAAAAAGAATCTTCTTAGAGGACACTACCGTTTTCTTACAGAAAAAGAAGTAGCATTCCTGCAAATGAATCATAGTAGATTATAAAGAATTGAATATCATATTTCTATTGGGGATAGTTGGTAACTGTCCCTATTTTTTTTATCCCTAAGTTAGACTTGATGAAAAAAGAGTTGGTTTTAAAAATTTAAATCTTCGTTTTCGTGAAAAAAGACTTGATGTTTAGAGTATAAAGAGTTGATCTTTTTTTACCAAATCTTCGTGTTTTTTTATAGTATGATTGTTTTTTTCTTCTTTTTTTGTATTTTTGCAATCTATTAGGCAATAGTGCCGGAAATAAATACAAGATAACTATTATTTCGCTCTCAAAAACAGATTCCGAAAATCATTTTTAAAGACGAAATATGCTCTGTTAGGTGATTTATTTCGAAAGTTCTACACATAATAATTAAATCGTGCCTTTGAGGTGCGAACTTACTAAGTGTGTAGAGGGTACTTTCGGAATCTTCCCTTGAGAGCGATAGTGAAGTTTGCACTTTTTCTATTTATTAAATTTCGTCATCGGTGAAAAGATAGTTACTTGGCTAAATATCAAACACGATGGCAAATTTAAAAGAAGTGCTTAATAAGTACAGAAAAGAGTCTTTCTCAAAAAGAAACAACGGTGATAAGTTTGAACTGCTTATAAAGAATTTCCTTTTGACATATCCAATGTACAAGAATCGTCTGTCCAAAGTATGGATGTGGCAAGAGTTTCCATTCAAAGACAGCATAAGCGGACAAGATGTAGGAATAGACTTGGTTGCCAGAACTTTTGAAAACGAATATTGGGCTATTCAATGCAAATGTTTTGATGGTAACACTTATATAGACAAAGGTGATGTGGATACTTTTCTTTCTACTTCCACGAGAACTTTTGAAGATGAACAAGGTCAGACTCGCCAGTTTGCTTTTCGTCTTTGGATAGATACAAGTGAAAAAGGTATGACATCCAATGCATGGGCTAACTTTCAGAATCAAATAATCCCTGCTGCCCGATTGGGTTATTGGGAATTGCTGTCATACGATATTGACTGGAAACAATTGGATGAGAGCATCCATTCTGCTTCTGCCCTAAGAGATAAGAAACATCTTATGGAGCATCAAGCGACTGCCTTAAACAAAGCTATAGAATACTTTCAAACATCCGACCGAGGCAAACTGATAATGGCTTGTGGGACAGGCAAGACCTATACTTCCTTGAAGATAGCAGAACAACTGACTTCAAACAAAGGTACAATACTTTTCCTTGTGCCGAGTATTGCATTGCTTTCTCAGACTCTGAGAGAATGGAACTACGATGCAGAAAAACAAATCCATTCTATATGTATCTGTTCCGACTCACAGGTATCGAGAAAGAAGAGCAAACAAATGGAAGATGAAAACTCATTCTTAGTAGAAGACTTGGCAATGCCAGCCTCTACCAATGTAAACAATATAATCTATCAGGTAAAGACTATAAACAGAAAACGTAAGGAAGGTATGCTTGTTGTCTTTTCTACCTATCAATCTATAAATGTTGTATCTGAAGCACAGAAGTTGTTAGGAGAAGACCTTGTATTTGATTTGATTGTCTGTGATGAGGCACATCGTACCACAGGCGTTACACTCAAAGGTGAGGAGGAGAGCAATTTTGTACGTGTGCATGACAATGATTTTATCAAAGCCAAGAAACGTCTCTATATGACGGCAACTCCACGTCTTTATAAACAGAATGACCAAATCCGAGCAAGAGAAAAAGATGCTTATCTGTGTAGTATGGATGATGCAGTAATTTATGGAAATGAGATTTATCGGATAGGCTTTGGTGAGGCAGTGGATAAAAATCTTCTTTCCGATTACAAAGTACTTGTCCTTACCGTTTCCGCAAAAGAAGTCAGCAACAATATTTTTGACAAACTAAAAGCAATACAACAAGGCAAAGACACGGCTTTGGAAACCGATGACGCTGCCAAGTTGATAGGTTGTATAAATGCTTTGAGCAAGAAAACACTTAGCGAACACAATATACTAAGACAATCCGACCCTGAACCAATGAGAAAGGCGGTGGCTTTTTGTCGTACTATCGCTTGGTCAAAAGTAACAAGCCAAGCACTGAATATATGTAGTGAAAACTATATAGAGGAGTTGGATGAAGAAGAAAAGAGAGACACTGTTTTGATAAAATCTTCTCATGTAGATGGCTCTATGGGTGCTTCCTTTAGAGACGAGAAACTGCAATGGCTGAAAGAAACACCAAACAACAGTACTGAGTGTCGTGTATTGACCAATGTACGTTGTCTTTCCGAAGGTGTGGATGTGCCTTCTTTGGATGCTATATTGTTTTTCTCCCCAAAGAACTCTCAAGTGGATGTTGTGCAATCGGTAGGCAGAGTAATGAGAAAAGCCGAGGGGAAGAAATACGGATATATCATCATTCCCGTTGTTGTACCTGAAGATGCTGACCCTAACACTGTGTTGGATAATAACGATGATTTCAAGATAGTGTGGGATATTCTCAATGCCTTAAGGGCTCACGATGACCGTTTCAACGCAATAGTTAATAAGGTTGAACTAAACAAAAATCGCCCTACCAATATTCTTTTGACAGGTTCTATTTTCGGTGAGATGGGTGCAAATAAGAACCCGGGAACATCGGAAGAAGAGATTGACAATGAAGATATTAAAGAAACTATTGCTCAGCAGATGGAGTTGCAATTTGAGAAAATGCAGTCCGTTGTCTATGCTCGTATGGTTGAAAAGGTGGGCAACAAACGCTATTGGGAACAATGGGCTGAGGATGTGGCAAAGATAGCCGAAAGACACATACAACAGATTACGAATTTGATAAACACGGACGACAAGGCAAGAAAAGAATTTGACAGATTTCTTAACGGCTTGCACAAAAACATAAATCCGTCAGTCAAAGAGCAAACTGCCATAGAGATGTTGGCACAGCATATTATTACAAAGCCTGTCTTTGAGGCACTTTTTGAAAACTATTCTTTTGCTGCTAACAATCCTATAAGCAAGGCAATGAACCGTATCATAAATTTATTGAACGAACGAATAGATGAACAAGATCATGAAAACCTTGAAAAATTCTATCGCAGTGTTAAGTTAAGAGCCGAAGGTATTGACAATTCTCAGGCTAAGCAAAAGATAGTTGTGGAACTTTATGACAAGTTTTTCCGTTTGGCTTTCAAAAAAGTAACCGAACAATTGGGAATAGTCTATACTCCTGTGGAAGTTGTGGATTTTATTATTCGTAGTGTTGAGTATGTGTTGAATAAAGAATTTTCTCGTTCTTTGACAGACAAAAACGTTAATATCATTGACCCTTTTACCGGCACGGGTACGTTTATTACAAGGCTGTTGCAAAGCGGTATTATCAAACAAGAAGATTTGGAAAGGAAATATAAACACGAGATATTTGCCAATGAAATAGTTTTGTTGGCATATTATATTGCAAGTATCAATATTGAAAATGTTTATCACGACTTGCAAAAAAATAATGATACCTATCAATCTTTTGAGGGGATATGTCTGACCGATACTTTCCAATTAGGCGAACAGATGTATTCTAAACAAAACACCCAAACCGAACTTATTGAACCTACTTTTCCTGAAAACACTGCTCGCATCAAACGACAGATCAAAAAACCTATAACCGTGATTATTGGCAATCCACCTTATTCTGTAGGACAGAAGTCTGCCAACGACAATGCCCAAAATCAGCATTATCCGTTATTGGAAAAACAAATTGAAAACACATATTCAAAGAATAGTTCCGCTCATACAAAAAGGGCATTGTATGATTCCTATATTAAAGCGTTTCGTTGGGCAACTGACAGGCTAAGTAAAGACAACGAAGGCCTAATTGCTTTTATCAGTAATGGTTCATGGCTTGATAGTACCGCAGGAGATGGTTTCAGAAAATCATTAGAAAAAGAATTTTCTGCAATTTTTGTTTTCAATTTAAGAGGAAATTGTCGTACATCAGGAGAAGTACGACAAAAAGAGGCTGGAAATATATTTGGATTGGGAAGTCGTACTCCTATTGCTATAACTTTATTAATCAAGAAACCGCAACAGCAAGGCAAAGCCACAATATACTACCACGATATAGGCGATTATCTAAGTAGGGAACAGAAACTACAAATTATAGACGAGTTTTCTTCCATTGAAAACATACCTTTTGAAATTATAAATCCAAACGAACATGGCGATTGGATAAATAAACGCAATGAGTCATTTGATAGTTGGATTGAAATAGGCGATAAAAAGAATGAAAATAACCACAAAACAATTTTCAAGTCTATTTATTCAAGAGGTTTAGGAACAAGCAGAGATGTATGGGTATATAATTTTTC
>Ga0256406_1001628_pt1 | contig 35486 bp, 31 predicted proteins | sample RumenRJG_03DNA_FD_185986 | JGI IMG/M metagenome (GOLD analysis project Ga0256406, IMG submission 185986) | Bovine rumen microbial communities from Lethbridge, Alberta, Canada - RJG_03 | ecosystem: Host-associated > Mammals > Digestive system > Stomach > Rumen | place: Canada: Alberta | collected...
GACGCTTATGTAAAACCATATAGAGCATGATGATCCACGCACGCCGGTTCGGATGCGGCAGGTCCTGTTCATAGATCTCCTTGCCATCGATCACAAAGTTATGTGGTCCAAGGATGTTATAGCGGATACGGAATCTGCCGTCGTCCTCATCATGCATCTTCGTCAGCTTTTCCATTCTGGTACGCCGGATCTGTTCCAGCATCATCATGGCAACAAAGCAGGCAAGCTGCAGCGGCTCCGGCCGGTCCGTATACTGCTTCATGTTACGGATGACCATAAAGCCCAGAGGATGCTGTCCAAAGGGAACACCCATGATCGACCTGGCTTCCAATCGCTGATAGGCTTCATACTCTTTGGGATTGATCTCGCGGATCTTCTCCGCGTCCGGAATGATCAGCGGCTTCTGCTCAATCAGATGCTGGGCCCAGGTGGCAAACTCCTCCGTAAATTCGATGTCATTGAACAGCGTATCCTGCATCGGTCCGAGCTCCGAGTCGTACCAGATCTCAGGTATGAACACCTGGGTCTGCAGGTCTGCGATCAGAATGCCGCACCAGTCAGCATCATAGAAATCACAGCATGCTTTCATGACCCGGACTGCAATTGCCATGGGATCTTCTTCGTTATGAGCATCCGCTTCTACTGACACGATCGTCTGAAACAGTTTTTCCTGGAACTCATACCGCTGCATGTCTTCTTCAGAGACCGTCCGGAATCGTCTGTCCGGCTTCTCCGGCAGAGACTCTGTCTTCTGCCTTTTCGAAAACAGTTTTTCAAGCATAATCTGACCCCCTCTCTCAGCTGCTATACGTAATGATGTCTACATGCGGGTAAGTAAAAAGTCCGCAGAGCTACCCGGCATTACGCGGTAGTCCTGCGGACATCCTTTTCCTATGATCAGACTACCAGCTAACAGGTGCTTTTGTTTGTTGGCAGACCTTTCGTTTACGTCAGATATGGTTTTCTTCCAGTACCTCTATGATTTTTGTCATCATCTCATCGCAGATCTTCTGACCCTTCTTTGAAATTCTTGTTGGCTTGTATCCATATGGGGCCGAGCCTTCCTTAACCATCCAGACATCTGATGATTTTTCGGCCATTGATTTGATTCCCCGCAGAAGATAGCGAACATCCGTCTTGGTAATATCGGAAAACTTCATAACGTACGAAAGGGATGGAGCCGCAGCCCCGTTTTCCACCTTACTGATATACTTGTCGGTGATTCCCATTGCCTCCGCCAACGATTCCTGCGTATGGCCCGCACGAATGCGTTCTTCCTGAAGGCGGCTGCCAATGCCGACTTTGTCCAAATCATATTTAATTTGCATTGGTACCACCTCCTTCTCCTTGGATTATCACCATTATAGAAAGGTATACTTGGAGGCGGAACTGACGAGGACTGAGAGCCTGCACCGAAAGGTGCATTCCAAGTACACCTTCGGCATTTTTGTCCCCAATATCTAAGAAGGCTCGGGCACAGGGAAACAGATCCCTTCGCTCCGAGTCTTCCAAAAGGCCGTTGCTAAGACAGTATCCGGCTGCCTTAAAAAATTTTCTCCGCTGCTGCCATGCAGCTGATCACAATCATCATTTGCATCACTTTTTTCTTTTCTCCTGTAAGTATTCTTGATTCCTGAGCACCTCATCCTTCCGGATGCAGGAACCGGCCGATCGTCTCAAACAGCTTGTCGATAAAGATCGGTTTCTCTTCAAACGCGTCCATGCCGGCAGCCAAAGCGGCAATCCTGTCCTTCTCGGACACGCTCGTAGTCATAGCAATAATCGGGATCCCGGCTTTTACCGGATCCGGAAGCTGACGGATCCTCCGGGTGGCCTGAAGACCGTCCATGTTCGGCATCATGACATCCATCAGGATCAGGTCGTAGTATCCTACCGGAGCAGACTCCACCTTCTCCAGGCAGATCTGTCCGTCCTCAGCAAACTCTGCAGCTGCGCCAGTCTGCTTCAGAATTTCTGCTGCGATCTCTCTGTTGATCTCTATATCATCCGCAACCAGGATCCGCTTGCCAGTAAAGGAGAAGCTCTGTGCCTGTACCTGTCCGGAAGTGATCCTTTCCTGCAGGTATTTTTCGATATTCTCCGGAGAAACCGAATAGCCTTCACAGCATCCATCCCGGCTTCCGCTGCAGCATTTCTCATTCAGAAGCCGGTCAAACATCGACATCATGTATTCGCCGGAGATCTTGATCCCGTCCAGATACTTCTGCAGCATCTCCGGATCGTCGTGATTGTTTCTGATGATCTCAACACAGCCCAGGATAATATGAAGCGGCATCCGGATATCACGTGACATCTCAAATGCCTGAAGCAGCTTTGACGGCTGGCATGTCTCTTTGCATTCCCGTAGCAGCCCGTCCACTGTTGTTCCGAGAATATCTGCAATCTTTGGAAATAAAGCGATGTCCGGATAAGAAAGATCTCTCTCCCACTTAGATACGGCTTTGTCAGTAACGCCAAGCAATTCTGCCAGCTGGAGCTGGGTCAGATTGTTCTGCATCCGCAGGGTGCGGATACAGGAGCCAAGTGTAGATTGCTTCACTGTATACACCTCCTGCGCCATAAAATATCATGAGGGAGAGAGGCAGACAATCGACTGATGGTTTAGTCTTCCTTCATTGCAGGAATAATTACCCACTCCGGAAAATCAGCCACTTCAATCGTATTCAATTCATCATTTGTGATATCTGACTTATCTGCCAACCTGTTTGCTTGATTAGACAATGCCGATTCAAACAGATTCCTCATCTCTCTTCCGTTTGCAAAATTGGCATCTTTATTCTGAACAAGCCATTCGAGGTAAGCTTTCAAACTGCGCTCTGCTTCTTCACTCAGCTTCATTTGATATGGCTGACAGAACACTTGGAAAATCGAAAGTAGTTCCTCTTTGGAATAGTCTTCAAACATGATGTTCTTATTGAAACGGGATTTTAGACCTGGATTTGATTCCAGGAACTGTACCATCGGCTCCGGGTAACCGGCTACAATCACCACGAAATTATCACGATTATCCTCCATTGCTTTGAGGATGGTGTCTATTGCTTCCTGGCCGAAATCATTTCCGCCTTTTGCAAGCGTGTATGCTTCATCGATGAATAAGATGCCGCCCATCGCCTCATCGATCTTTTCTTTTGTTTTCAAGGCTGTCTGTCCGACATATCCTGCTACTAATCCTGCACGATCCACCTCGACCAGCTGACCTTTTTCTAAAGCCCCGAGCTGTTTATAAATCTTTGATAGCAATCTGGCTACTGTTGTTTTTCCAGTCCCTGGATTGCCAAGAAAAACAAGGTGCTTGGATACATTTGCAGTTTCAAAGCCCCGTTCATCCCTGATCTTTTTGATTTTCAGCAAATTGATCAGCGAAGTGACTTCTTTCTTCACTCCGGCAAGTCCAATCAACCTGTTAAGTTTTTCCAGCAGCTCCTCCAGCGTTTCTTCCGGCTCGGATGCCTCCACATGCTCCTCTGGTTTGTCGTTTGACGCGTCCTGATGCGCTGAATCACGCTTCTCTGCTGTACTCTGATTACCATTCAACTGAGTCTGGTTATTATCTGCGACATTCTGGTTTGCCTTCTGATGCATCTGCAGTGTTTTGATGTAATCCAGATATTTCTGCTGATCAATGGATCCTTTATCGTATCTGCTGTGCAAATAGTGCTTTCCCAATTCTACTATGAACGTGATATATAAAGTTGCGGTTTTCATGCCGCTACTTTTCAGCAATGAATTATCAAGCCGGCACAGTTTGTCAAAAGATGAAGGGACTGCGGATACAGCATCTGCGGAATCACAAGGATCTTCATAATCACCGTCCAGATACATTGTTTTGAAAAGCTGGACCCGTTCTTCCGCACCGGTTTTAGAGATCACACGGATAAAGGAAATAATGTCAGCCACTACATCTTTCTTTATCATCTGCGAACTGTCACTGTTTTCTGCATCAATTGCATCGCAAGCTGCCAGCAATTTGTTCAGCGTATTTTTTACCTCAATTTCCATTGTGTCTCTCCCGGATTACGCTATTGCAGCAAGTTTTAATGCATTATCATAAGCCCCTTGAATCACCGTAGCATCAGACTCAGCGCCGGCATTTTCAAAGGCTTCCCTTATGGTCTCTTTTACCTCACGATCTGTATTGTCCTGCAGGGCGTGCAACAATTCGATATCTCCTAGAGCCAGGATTAAAGCCTGATTATCTTCAACGTTCGCTCGTTCTTCTCTTACCTGATCAAGAAGCCCTTTGTAGAAGACATCTACTCCCAGTGTATTTAATGTGGTTTCAAACATACCGTAGTCCTGCAGTTTTTCAATGACCCAGTCTTCGGATAATGTCTTATATACGCCCATCCACTTCTCGTGGGCTGTATGCCAGACTTCTCCCTCACCAAGGACCTCATGATTGTTCTGATAATATACTTCATCGAAGTACATTAGCGACACGGTGAGCATGGATAAGAGTGAATAGATGGAGAAGATCGTATTTTTCTGATCTGCAGATATATCCATCTGGAATGCACTGATCAGCATTGTAAGGACGTTATACTCGTTGTCTACAAGCTCCCGCATTTTCTCCTCGGAATATGGTTGCTGTTTTTTCCGGCAATCGAGCATATCTGTGTGATCAGACAAGACTTTATTGAATTCAAAGCCCGCCTGCACATCCTGGACCTTTTTGACAGTCTTCTCTACCTTGGCGATCTGCTGATTGATTTCTGCACTCATGCTGTCCAGCTTTGCATACATAATCGCAAAACCCACACATGTGGCGCAGAGATTCAGACCATTAAGCAACAGTCCAAGCTTTTGCGACTTGGCAACATTTGCAAGCAACTGCAGATTTCTTTGATTGAGCTGCAGATTCTTATTTAACACATTAACAGCATTCTCAACCAAAGCCTTCTCTTCTGTTTGCGGAAGCTCATTCAGTGCTACCTTGACGAAGTTCTTGAACTTCTTGTTTTTCCCTCTCTGAACAATTTCTATTACATGCTTATCATTCAGGAACGGCTTCAGTTGTTCCAGTGTTTCCACCACAACAGTATTACTCATGCTCTGACTCCTCCTGAACTCTGTCGTTTAAGATCTTATATGCAAGTACGATAGTAAGCATAAACGTGCACGTATCTGAGCAATAAAGATCTTTGATATCAAACTTCTGTTTCTTCCCGATCTTAATGGCTACTGGCTCCTGCTCATTCTTCATGGCAGCAATGATATCAAGCGGATTAATGCAATCTGATGAGAAATCAAAATTGCCGATTTCCTTGAAACCACTTTTTATAATGGCTGTATATAGGCAGAGCATAATCCGCGTATAATCAACCAAAACCCCTGTAGCAAGAGTTCTTGCCTTTTTCAGTGAAACAGCCTTCTCGTAGTACTTCCTAGCTCTGGGTATTACCACTGGAGTTGGATCATTTTTCTTTTGCTGGGGAGTTTTTTCAATACGTCTCTCAACAATAGAATCCAGATCCTTAAGATAAGATTCCACGTACTTGTCAAAACTTTTCCCTGTTTTCAGCTCAAGCTTCTCTAAATAATCACAGAGCTTTTCTGACAGTATCGCCGGTGTAATACCATCCTCGGGAATAATAGAAAAAGTTAGGTATTCTGGAATCAATACCGTCTTTATCTGATCAAACACATCCGGCTGCAATGTATTCACAGTCGATTTCACGAATTCCTTATAATCCATACTTCCTTTTATCCCTCGGTTTCTTCTAAATAACGCACCGTTTTTCCTGTAGCTTCTGCATATTCGATCTCAGATTTAGTACTGGCGCCGATATACCCTCCGACGTTGATCACATAGATTTCATCAGCCATATCGATCTTCCGCTTGTGCATGTCATCCAGCATTTCCTTCGTCCGCGTCAGCGTGCCCTCATCCATGTTCTCCCATACTTCATTATCACCGGAGTGCCCAAAAAGGCCGACACTGATCACTATGTTGCCCTCTAGTGTCAGACGCTTCTGAGCTTCCATAAACTCATCTTTAAAGCGAGTGCTGCCACAGAGTGTGATAACCTTATATTTTCCTACCATCCTGTTCACTCCATCTTTCTATCATTTCTATTGATGAAGCATCAACGCTATCATCCACAAAAGCAACACTATATTCAGCTCGTGTTATCGCTACATAAAGCCTTGCCCGACTTTTAGGCTCAAGCTTTGAAGATGGATCCTTTATCCAGTTCCTTATAGGGGTTGTTGGATAGATAAGCACTCGGCTATATGTAAGGCCTTTTGCATCGCCAAAATTAACAGCTGGTGCATCGTCACTTACCTTTACTGTTCTTTTATCTCGCAGTTGAACAGGGTGATACTGTTCGATATATTTTTTAACAGCATTTGGCGAAACTAGAAATATTCCGTCATGGCCCGTAGTCTCTTTTCCATGTGACATACACGGCGTCATCTCAGGGTAAACCATATTTGCATACTCGCATATCTGAGCATTGTTTCTGTAAGAGTTGCAAAGTGTATTTTCATCAATCTCTATACCCTTACAATGATCGGCAATATATCCCTTAATGTTTCCATCACTATACTTTTTGTTTTTTCTTTCATCATGAGTATGATAGGTAACTTGACGCGGGTCACCTACCATTAACAGATTGACACCTTCCTTGTTAAGCAACTGTATTATTTCTAAATCATAGCCAGCGAGGTCTTGTACCTCATCGACAAATATATGTGGAAAGATTCTTTTAATCCTGTTGATGATGAGGCCTTTTTTGATCTTGTCTGCGCTGACAACAAACTTTGCTATTTTATCAGAGTATATTTTCTTTTCTGAGGTGAAATAAAATGGGTCTCCATCTTTTTCTCCGTAGTAGACCGGCCGGCCTTCTCTATTAACAAAGCGAAATCCTGATTTTCTATTTACCAAAAGCATTCCAGTAATGTCATCGTTATAAATAGCACTCTGATATGGTCTTACACCATGCTTCAGAAGAAATGAGAACCATGTCATAACTGTAACATTTGCAGGAACACAGCCATTGATCTCAAAGAATTTTCCAATAATTCCTTTTTCATTAGCATCTGTAAATGTTGTTATCAAAACCTTCTCATCTTTTATCTGCAGAGCCTGCTTAATAAGCCAAGTGGTTTTTCCTGAACCTGCACCAGCTATCACTAACTTACTGCTCATCACTTATCGCCTTTAATATGTACCCTGGATATTTTATTCTTTTATCGCTATTAAATATGGCTAATGCGCACTCTGTTTTCGAACCCTTCATGTATTGTCGGAGTTTTTTATCTGTTGAATACTTAGTACCAAAGATTTCATTAAACAATGCGAGTGAATTTTCTTTAAGCATCTTGGGCTCTAATGTATTGTAATTATATCCTTCATGATCATCAGCATCGATGCCGTCGACAACTTCGTCAAAGCAAATATCTATTGTCGGTTTCTTCTGAGGACCAATATAGTCTTTATATTTCTTCTTTAAGGCATCAACGTTTCCATCATTGTCCGTAACAACACATACCGGAATACTTAGTCGCTCAGCAATTTCAAGGAATCTCAAAAATGCCAGTCCTACTGAGATTACATCTACCCCATCCTCAATTGGAAGTTTTCCGTTATGGAGATCCATATACGCGCGCTGAATCACAAGTTCATCAGACGCACCTTCAACCAAAATAGCTTTTTTGCAAAGTACCAGGCGTAAAGTATCATAACCAGGCATCTTTTTAAAGAAATCGGCTGACGGGAGAGATGATATACGGGTGGTCTTTCCATTTCTTAGAAGAATCAAGTTTGAAAGTCCAAGTTTATTTGCCACAAAACTACTATGCGTCGAAACAATTATTTGTTTTTCGCCATATTTATCAGCAATAACCGATGTCAGCTCATTAAGTCTTGAGAATGATAAATGGCTTTCTGGCTCTTCCAATAAAATGACATTAGCATCATTAGCCTTCTTATGACTTAATGCTAGTTCTGTTTTAACAATGCACTGGGCTCCTTTGCCAATATAGCTAAACGGGATCCCGGCAATTTGAGTAACCAAGCTACTTTCCCAGGCGTTTTTATTTCCTTGGTCTGCACTCAGTGAAACATCCCCATCAACGATAGTCGACTCTTCGCTGATTTTCTTATTTATGTTTGTGATTGCAGGATCCTTTGAAAAGCTCTCAATCATTCTCCTGTGCGCTTGCGAAATCGAAATCACATCGTTTGGTTCAAGCAAATCTTTGACTATGCGTGATATATAAACGTCTGAACCATTCTGATAACGGTAATTTGACGAATCTATAAAGAACGATTTTATAGGTATTGTTCGGGTTGTAATATCATGATCTCGTGCAAAACTCCTCCATGAAGCAACATAGTATTCTGTAGGTAAGCTATGAATATCCTTTAATTCAATGAGCCTTTCATATTCTTCTTGATACTGTTTTGCAAATCCGATGGTGAATGAAAATCCTTCAACCTTATCCTGTTTTTCAGAATTCATATCTCCTTCAAAGCTAGGATCAATAGAACCAGAAAAGTATATTTCTATTTTCATCTCTGGAGGAGCTAACGGACTGCCACTTTCCAAGGATTCAATGTACTCTTTACGCGCTGATGCATTAATTAAATAAGGCGAAATCTCGTTTCTGATACCACGGCCACAATAAACTCCTGTAAGTGCCAGATGTATAGCTTCAAGAATCGTTGACTTTCCAGATTCGTTATCACCAACCAAGATATTCATTCCCGGATTGAACTCGGTTTCAAATTCTCTAAACCCTTTGAAATTCCAGATTTTTACCTTTCTAATTGCCACGTTCAATCCCCCTTACTCCACTCCCAGCGCCTTATACACTGCATCTTCCGCACTGTTATAGAAAATCAGATTGAAGCTTCCGACCAGATCTGCCGGAACAGTACCGAGATCGCCTGCAGATGTGATCGGCAGCAATACTTTCTTCGCGCCGGAATCCAGGCACACCTGCAGCGCATTTGCAAGCTCATCAACCTTGATGATAGTGCCGCTGATGCTAATCTCGCCAAGTACAGCCAGTGAGCTGACCGTAGGTTTACTCAGTGCAATAGAACTGAGGGCTATCAAGGTTGGCAATGCAAGCTTGCTGGTCATACCGATGCCCTGCAGATCCTGATAATTGATAATGTAATCCTTCGTAGTGGTGCTGATAGTGCCGCTGATCCGGTTGCCGTTTGCCTTTAGAAAGCTAAAAGCGGTATTGGATGCTTCACGACATTCGCGGTCTGATCCAAGACCAGTACGATCAAACTTACCATTGCCAGGCAGCATCTGGCTCTCCAGGCGGAACACACCGATCATTCCGGATTTACCACGAGATACGGTGTAAACCTGCCCAGGATTGCACATGCCTTCCGGAATCAGTTTCCCGCCACCTTGTTCAGGTACGGAAACGTAATGCTCTTCAAAAGTCTCGTTATCGATGTAGGAGAAGTTCACATCATAGAACTCCATCCCTCCCAGCTTTTTCAGCTGTTCTTTTACACGGCGACGCATTTCCAGCGCCAGCGTCAGGATCTCTTCGATCTGTTCCTTATCAAACACGCCATCCGGATACAGCAGTTTCACATAGGCATCCACCATCTTGCGGACCGCAATAGTGTCACGCTGGTTCAGGTTCTTCCCAAGACGGAAATACTTGTCCAGGGAGTCACCGTACTGCTCTTTACGAAGCTCACGAATAAACTCTGACAAGTAGTCCGTTATGAAACCGTAGTCATCTGTAAAGTGTTCCGGGCGGAATTTCGGGATCTCCCAGCCAGGTATATAGCAGTGCATTCGGTCAAGGAATGCCGTATCTGTACCCATTTCCGGCGGGAACGGGTCGAACAGGCTGGAAGTCTTGAGAAGAACATCCACGCTCTGATTGATATTGCCGACAAACACCATGGAGGCAGAAGCAGCCTTTTCCTCTTTACCACGAGCAAATGATCCGGACGCCATGTAATCCTTCATGATCTGCACACCGTCTTTATCCTTGAAACGGATGCCGGCCACCTCATCGAAAGCCACGCAATCCCACAGGCCGACGAGACCGACCTGTTTCCGAGACATGTTATAAAACAGATTTGCCACTGTGGTCTGCCCACCGGAAACCAGAATACTGTTCGGAGAGATCTCCTTGAACAGATGCGACTTGCCGGTGCTTCTCGGACCCAGTTCACAAAGGTTGAAGTTGTTTTCAATCAGCGGCAGCATCCTGGTCAGAAGCAGCCATTTTTCGCGGTATTGCAGTTCATCCGGCTCCATGCCGATGGACCGGAGCAGAACATCAATCCATTCATCCTTAGTAAAGGCCTTACGACCGGCTTTCAGCTCATCGATATCCACATGAGGCATCTGAATCGGTGTAAGCTTGCGGATATGGATCGGAGTTCCGTTTCTTTCTTCCTCGATAAACTCATAATCCAGCTGTACGATGCACCAGATACCGCCGCAGAGAAGTCTGTCATATTTTGTCGGATATTCCTCATCAATCGGAATTCCTCTGAGGCCAAGGTTGGAAAAATCAGAGACATAGCAGTCATGTTTAATATCCAGATTCACAGTGATCATGTCTATAACGGTATGGCTGCCGCGTTGACGGAGCACAGAAAGGATCTTCTGTGCTTCATCCGGACGCACGAAATTGTCGGCAAGAATCCTCTTGACGTTCTCGACGCCCTGCTCAATCACTTCGGGATCATCCGAGCTGCAGTACTGACCAAGAAGGAACTCCAGTACGTATACCGGTACGTTAGCGCCTTCCTTGATTTTCTTTGTCAAATCCTTACGGACGATCTTACCGTCAAAATACTGGCGGAGCTTATTCTTCAGGACAACCCTTCTGTCATCAGTCTCTAAAAATTCCGACATATTCATGCCTCCGTTCCATCTATCAGAAGTTGAAACCAAAATCGTCGGCAAAGGCCAGATCCATAATCACAGGATGGCGGAATGCTTCAATTCCGGTTGCATCATCGTAAACGACAAGGTAATACTGTTTATTCTTGTCATATTTTTTATTCTTGAAGGTGAACCGCATCCGGAAGATCCTCTTCTGCGGATCGGCATCACGGTTATCTGCGATGTATGTATTCTCATTGGATATCTTCTCGTTATCCTCAGAGATGAAATACATCTTATAGGTGGTCTTCTTCACAGTATCACTGACTGCATCAGACTGGATGAAGTCCATCGTGGTGATCAAATTTGTAATCTTCTGCACGATGCTCACCAATGCAATCTGTGCAGGTCTGGTCTCCATATGACCGCGTTCCATCTTAATATCCAGAACCGGTACCAGCATTTCCTGCGGAGAGGATCCGCCATGAACAAAGTTCTGACCACCGCCGGATACCTTGAAAACATTGCTGCTAACGGGGAAGGACACAACCTTCTGATCCTCATTTCCGAGAATCCTCCCCATAGACATGTTCTGGACTCCTTCGTCGATCACAGCTTCGTGGGCCACAATGAACCGGCGATTAATAAACGCGTTCTTGTCGCTGATCGCGCCGATCTTTTCGCTTTCGGAAAGCTTATCCCGCTTATAGATAAAGCCATGATCTGACGTTATCAGGAAGTGATATGTATTTGCATTGGTGGATATCTTCCGGATCAGGTCCATGATCTCCTGGATTGCTTCTTCACATGCAACAAACACTTCATCCTCTGTATTAGCTTTATCTCCGCGCGCATCTATCTGATTATGATAGACATAGACCACTTGCATTCCGGTGAAGATATCACGCAGCTCATTCTTCTTTAGGCTCTTAATATCATCAAACTGTACACAGACACCATTTGCCTGATGTTTTTGTAAAACTGTCTGTCTTCCAGCCAAGTTGTCACAAAGTACATCATCTGCCAGCACACGGAAGTCATCTGTCATTGTCAAGGTGCTGTGCGGCAACAGAGAAGCCATTCCAAGCCGCGTATAAGACGGCAACACAGAAAGCTGTGTTTCCAACTTTGCCGTGCATTTTGGATCATCCATCATCCGTTTAAACAGTTCCTGCCCTGCCTCATAACGCATAGCATCAGAAATGATAACTACCGTACGATCTTTGGCATTGCGAACATAACGGCTATAGAAATTCCGCTGTAAAGGAATCTCCTGGAATGCTCCAGATTCCTGTATACCTTCGTTCCACTTAGGCATAATTTTGCCCAGGAACTCATTGGTATAGATGTTCTCAACCAGCGTCCGAAGTCCTTCAAATGCGCCGGTATCTTCCAACTGATCAAAGCTGTAATAGAACTTTCGATATTCCTGATCGATCTTATAATCAGATTCCTGGTACTGCTTAATGATCTTCTTAAATCCATCAGGGCAGTGATAATTTGCAGCAGAAATCAGATGATATGCACTCAGCAGCAGCTGATAAGTCTTTTCCGTCTTGTTGCCGAAATGCATTTTCATCCGCTTTTCGCACAGTTCCGGAATTGTAATTCGATCCAGCTTTGCGCCTGTATCTTCTGCAGTGAGACGCTCTACGATCCACTTAACCAGAACCTGATCTGCAGCGATGAAAGTATCTACATCAGTCAGAGCCTCTGGCTGCATTCCGGCAAAAGACATCATGACATTCAGTCCGTCACCAACATGTTTCGACAGTTCATCAAAGCGGCCGCTATAGAGCACACTGTTCATAAGATTATCCAGGAACGCAATGATATTCCCGGACTTATAAGAGACAAAGCTCTTCCAGCCCTGAGGCACATCACAGCCAAGCTGTCTTGCCGTTGATGTTACAAACATTGTGACGAGTAGCTTCTCTAATGTCGGCTTCGGATCCGTATAGCCAAACTGCTGCTCACAAAGCTTCCAGAAGGAATCCAGAAGATCATACTTCTCCATCTCTTCCAGGAACTTATTGTCTTCCAATGTTCCATCTGTAATCAGAACACGCACTACTTCCTCAAAAGAACAGGTCCGTGTTCTGCAAATAGCAGACAGTAAGCCAACGAGTATATTCTCTTCGTTAAAGTTCTCTATCTCCAAATCATAGAAACGCTGTGTTCTCTCCTTGCTGGCAAAGAACTTGATATGCTTTTCAATGATTGGTTTATATTTTTCCTCTATACCGAGATCAACGGAAAGCAGTGAGGCACGGTCGGCAAAGAACCGCTTGGAATACAGCATAGTATCTTCCAAGTGGTTTTCCTTTACATCTGGCTTTGGGAACGGTGCATAGATCAGATAATTGGTCGTTGTATCCTCTCTCTCCAGAAAACGTTTCGTTATGAAGGTGTTGTCCGGTTTCAGTAGATACACCTTCGCGTTATCAAGCTCTACGCCTTCAATATCCTCGGCAAACTCTGCCTTATCGTCGTACCAAAAGACAAGCTTGCGGGTGTCACCCGTAAACTCAGCGTTCAATCGATCTATGATTTGCTTAAGGTTAAGTTCCGCCATATTAATTCACTTCCTCCTGCGCTTTCCAATTGCTAATTGTCCGCAAGATCTCATCAGGTTGCTTTACTTTAAAAACCGTTCGATAGGCTCCTAAAGAGTACACGATCTGTTGAGAAAAAATATCTCTCGGGATATGCGTATCTAATATCTTGATATCCCTAGAATGATGAAGTGCTGTGTTGGCTTCGTCATATTCATAATCTCCTACTACATAGCCCAAAATATAGAAATGACTTTTATATTCCGGAATTAGCACATAGTCATTTAATTCTATTTCTTTTACAAAAGAATATAGCATCCCCGCCCAATTTGAAATCGAAGTAGGATTAGATACGTTTCGCTCCTGCTTCACCAATGCTTTAAACTGTTCCCTATCTAAGAAAAGATTTAGATCTACTTCATATCCATCCCAAGGTAAAAAGACCTTGGATTCACTGATAATTCTGTCGATGTAGCAAGAATTCTTTCCGGCTCGGCATACCCACATTTTAGGTTCCATTTCTGACACCTCCTTAAGCATCGACTAAATCAAGGGATGTTTTCTAAAATCCCATGATGATTCAAATGAATCCCAGTCCTTCTTCGATAACCGCCAACATTCCTTTGAAAGTTGATTAACTGATTCATTCATTGCCACAACAATAGGTACATTACTTAGATTACCTGGTTTATAGTCAATTGTTGGCGCTAATACAGACAAAAATTCTTGTACCGTCTTAGAATTCATAAGCGCAAGTAGATACCAAATATCTCCCTCTTCAACATAACATCCAGGACCTTTATTATTGTATAAAGTATCATCTCCTACATATCTCATAGAAAACAAGCTCGATGTCAAATAAGTCCATGTTATTGCTGGCGTAAAGAATAAGCTAATATTACTTACCGCAGAGCCTTTAAAATCTTTTAACTCCTCTCCGGACCCGTTCCATTTACATACATAATCAAGATTTCCATACCATCTTCTGAATTCCCCGCCCTTAACCATTTTGTGCCAAGTGCTATCCTTGGAATCATTATCCGAAAGATATGTTGATTGCCGATTCACCTCAAACCAAAGCCGTAAGAATCGTTCATTATCTCCAGTTTTTATTCCCTCTACTGGATGTGCTACTGTTCCAAGTTTAGGATTTGTAAAAGCCTCAAAAAAAGCCTTGCTAAACCAGAATGCCATTGGCTCACCAGGTATTAATTTAAAATCTTCCTGGGATGCAGTATACCTATATCCACAATCTTCGTTTTCTATTGCATAAAGCATTCTCGGAGCTTGATTCTCTGCACCTCTAAAGTCTGATAACTTAATGTACTCACCAGAGCAAGAAATGGTACTTTTTCTAAAAGATAATGTGGCTACAGGAACACACGCCGCTTCAAATGCATTGTATTCTAACTGTACCAGACTTGTAATTTTAGCGTTTCTATTAAACCATTTTCTCATTTCTTCATATGATGAAATGTACATCCAGACATAAGGCATAATCACTCCTATATGAGCATTGTTTGAGCATAGTGCCATCAATCTGAAAATAAACGCTGAGAACAAGTCGTTTTTGAATTCTCTATATTCATCCGTTAAAAATGCTTTTAGTTTATCTGGCATCAACGATGAATTCATATAAGGTGGATTTGTAATTGCAACTGAATACGTACGTGTTAGTGCCTCAGCAACATTTATTATTTGCTGTAAGGCCTTTGCGTTAGCTTCTGTTCCATTTATGTCAAGACTTAGTTGACCTTCTTTTTTATTAGGAACAGCAAATCGTCGAAGCAAAGTCCAATCATATTTTTCGACAATTAAGAGACTTCCGAACACATTGGCATAAGAAAAACTATCCAGCAAATGATTAATGCATCCTCGTGCCAGTTTGTATTCATCACAAGAAAGTAATCCGCCCATCTCATCAAGTGACAGACTGTTAATATCATTACTTTCATGAATTGAAAATAGATGGAATTCAGCTCTGTCAAACAAAACACGCCGATTATACTGACGGGCTTTCATCATGACGGCAAAGTATGCCATCTGATAGGCACGGTCATCTATATCTAACCCAAATAGATTGTTTGCTAAAATACTCCTGGCTGCGTCTCGCTGACTATAGCCAGCAAATTCATATATCTGCATCAGCACATCAAATGCATAGACCAAAATGTGCCCACTTCCCATGCAGGGGTCGATCATAGTGATCTGTTCTGGCGTCAGTGAAGCACGATCTTTTCTCATCTCTCTAAGTTTTGTTTCAGCTTCCGGTTCCTGCTTTGCCTCTGGCAGATAATATTTCCATCCGAAAGTAATCGCCAACGCAGCATCATCTAAAGACTCATCTAAAGCTCTTAGGTGCTCAATCCAAAGCCGTCCAATAGTATTTTCAACCATGTACCTGACAATCCAGTCTGGCGTAAAGAGCTGCGTAACATATGGAATCTCTGTTTCTTGATATTTTTTATGTGCATTAATGAGAGCGTCTTTAGGGTCAGAGATATAATATTGATAAAGCCAACCTATTATCTCCACTTGGCCGCCCTCTTTAATGTTGAAGTCGGACTCCGGAATGTCATGAACAAGATGATTAACAACTCCATCCTGATCGATATACGAGAAATTGATCAACAATTCTGTATAATCGCTTGTTTTTTCAAACAGTTCAGGAAGTATTTCATTCAGTGCATTGCACTGCTTAATAAAGAGCAGTCGGAATAATTCATCCAGTTTGTTTTCCTGCTTAAGTCGATATATTTCCCGCTCTTCAATCTCTGTGAAAGAAAGATCAGCTTCAAATGGTGTCGTTACTAAATCCGGCTCCATCTTTCCGGAGTCAGAGGAAAGAACTCGAACGTGAGACGGCAGATAGTCGTTGACTTCCATAAAGCGCACAGCAATCAGGCGGTTGAACCAGGTATAGGCAACCTCCTCTAGCACGTATTTATAGGCAGTCTTATAGTTTGTTTCCTTCTCCTTGCGCCGTATCAACTCCACCAGATGCTTCCGCTGCTTTACAGCATCTCCGCCGATGGAAAAAGGCTCTGATGTGCCGATGTCATAGAATTCTGTTGTTCCTGTAGACTGCGGCAAAGCGTTTCGAATGCCGTCCGTAGTAATTCCCATCAAGCCGGCACGGTAGCTGATATCCGCGACCAGTTTATTTCTTGCCCATATGGCGAAGTTCTTTATGGCTGTTTTGTTCATGCCTTATTTCTCCTTTGCCATAATGTTCTTAGAGTCAGCGAGTACTTCATAGAGCCTTCCATCAGAAGCGGTCTGTATTTTTCTATAGTTCTTCTTTACTCCTTCATCCAAATCTAATTCAATTCTTGAAAGGGCAAGGTGTCCTATTTTTTCATCATAATCTCTGCATTCTTTGAGCTGTTTCTGCAGCTTTTCCCGACGCTTTGTCGCTTGAGCTACCTCTCTTGCATTTGTGCTATGATCGATCATATCTTGCATGCGGCTTATCTCACTTTCATAGATGCGCTGCAACCGATGTAAATAATCAATTCTTAGATTACCAATTGTATCGGCATTGTACCTATGAAGATAGATCAGTGCCTTAAATCCATTCTGTTTTCCACTGTCAAATAACCAGTATATTGGTCTCTTTCCTGAGCCTGTAACTGAATATGTCTGGCAGTGATCCTTAAAGAAATCATTTAAGAAATAGTTTCTAATTATTGCGCGGCTGCTATCTCCCTTGTTTCCAAGAACAGATGCTATGAAATCAAGGTTCTGTTCCAGTGTATCCTCTCCATAGACAACCTTTAGCCATTTGCAAAGGCGGGAAACTATATCATCCTCAAGATATTCTTCATCAGTGATAGGGATAACATTATCCTGATCCGGAATGTATGAAACATACTTTGAAGAGTCCCATTCACCACCCGCAAAAGCAAGCCCATCAACATCTAAAGAATACCTGCCGAACATGCAGCCAACTGCATAGCTTAAAAGGCTCTTTATATCCCTCTGAAGCTCTGCCTTGCGGACTGTAACATCCTTATCCTCAACCTCCGGAGTTAATTCATCTTTAAGGCCATATATCTCAATGAATATTCTGTTCAATTCTTCTTCATTGACTTTGAGCTTATTGAAACGTTCCTCACACTCCAATTCCCATTCTTTATACTTATCTGCGATTAAGCGTCCCATAGTATTTCCTCCAACCATATAATGCCTTTTATAATCCCAAGATTCTTCAAAAGCATCCCAGTCCGTTTTGCTTAATTTGATATTTTCAGTGCAATATTCATCGATCCGATCACGGAGTTCCTTATCAATTAACAGCGGTCGTGAGGTGACTGCTCCATTTCCATAGTGCAATCCTTGGCAAATAATATCTATCAAAGACTGAAACACCTTTGTATTCATAAATCCAAGGAGATAATACTTAACATTCTCCTGCACTGGTATTATCACCGGACCTGCTGCATCAAAGAGTTGTGATGCCGAAAAGAATCGTGCTGAAAACAGCCCTGATTTAATATCCGACCACGAAATGCCTTCTTTGAAAAAAAGCTCTCTATTTTCTGTTCTTGGTCTTATAAAATCTCTCCCACCATTAAACCAATGCAGGACATAATTGTTATTTCCATACCATCTACGCATACTTCCACCTTTCGCGTATGGATAGAAAGTATTACATGTTTCAAGAACAGATGGGTCTTTTTCCCCGAAGTCTATTCTGTGATTTTCAATTTCATGCCAAAGGTATAAATACTCAGGTTTTCCGGGTATTATTCCCTGAAAATTGTCAACATATCTTTCAATTTCATTGTTATCGAAAGCACTAATCAGTTTCTCAGATAACCAATATGCGTAAATGCCGTTCGGCATCTTTTCACAAATCGATAGGTTTATAATGTGACTATATTTTCTTTTAAGAAAGTCCTGTTCTTTATTATTAGAGTCTACAAGTCTGAAAATCTGTGATAGTTCGCCGCTTATTCTATTATTTCTAAATACGAAAGATGTTGTTTGAACAACCTCTCCACTTATTTCCTCAAATGCTCCTGCTCCTAAATGCAACATCGAAATCAGCTGACTTCTCTGCAAATCGCTCCTCAGTGTTTCATAAGTGCTTTGGAACATCCAGCCATGTTGAGTAACAGCACCATAATATCCCCGATCTCTGGTAAACCTTTTTTCTCTTACGATAAAAACGGTAGCCAAATCAGCTTTTGCTTCTGAATATCTGTCTATAACATACTCCGTGAGTTTTACAGTCATCTTCTTCAACCCCATGTAAGGGGGATTTGTAATCGACACATGGTATTTCTGCGCTAGAGTCTTTCCTTGCGCAATCAGCTGCTTCAATTCCTCCGCAGTTTCATCCAATCCCACCGTATACATGCTCAACTGACCGATTACTTCGATATTTGACACGAAACGATCCAGCAGATCCCAATTATATTGATCTACCGTAAGAATCGATCCGTATTCCTTTGCATCCTTGAAAGCATCCAAAAGCCCCGTCATTTGTGAGATGGCATCGTCCTTTTCAAAATCGTTCAGTCCGGCTCCAAAATACTTAAGCTGACTCCGGTTGATTCTGTTACTCTCCTGAATAGAATAAACATTCGGCTTATAATCGCCGTTCAGAATCCGGCGATTATACTGACGTGCTTTCATCATGACGGCAAAATAAGCCATCTGGAATGCACGGTCATCAATATCAAGACCATACAGGTTGTTTTTAAGAATGCTTTGGGCAGCATCGCGCTGTCCATATCCGGCACTTTCGTAAATCTGCATCAACACATCAAATGAATACACCAAGATATGACCGCTACCCATGCAGGGATCGATCACTTTGATATCTTCCGGATTCAATTTTGTGTATTCAGCGTGAATTTCTGCCAGTTTCTTCTGAACTTCAGGTTCCTGATCTATTTCTCCAAGATAGTATTTCCAGGCAGCCTTCAGATTATTATTCGGATGTCCTTCCACCCACAAACGACCAAGGGTGTTTTCTACCATATATCGAACGATCCAGTTAGGTGTAAAGAGTTGTGTGACCGCGGGCACTTCTTCCTTCGTAATCTTGTCTTTTTTTGCAAAGGCTTCATTCTTCGGCTCGGTATTGTAATATTGATATAGCCAGCCGATGATTTCCACCTGACCGCCGCGTTCTACATCGAAGTCTTCTTCCAAAATATCATGCACCAGATGATATACTACGCCATCCCGGTCAATGACTGACAGGTTCAGAAGCAGCTCCGTGTAATCGCTGGTTTTTTCAAACAGTGCCGGCAGATTTTTATTCAACGCATTACACTGCTTGATAAACAGAATGCGGAAAACATCATCCAACTTGTTTTCCTGCTTCAGTTGATAGATTGCCTGTTCTTCATCGGGAGTAAAAGACAAGCCTGCGCTGAAAGGATTCGTCACTAAATCCGGCTCCATCTTTCCGGAGTCAGAAGAGAGAACCCTGATATGGGAAGGAAGGTAATCATTGACTTCCATAAAACGCACGGCAATCAGGCGGTTGAACCAGGTATAGGCAACCTCCTCTAGCACGTATTTATAGGCAGTCTTATAGTTTGTTTCCTTCTCCTTGCGCCGTATCAACTCCACCAGATGCTTCCGCTGCTTTACAGCTTCGCCGCTTATGGAATACGGCTCTGCTGTACCGATGTCATAAAACTCCGTCGTTCCAGTTGATTGCGGTAAAGCTTTCTGAATGCCGTCCAATGTAATCCCCATCAGGCCGGCACGGTAGCTGATATCCGTGATAAGTTTATTTCTTGCCCATATGGCAAAGTTTTTAATGGCAGTCTTGTTCATACCTGCACCGTTCCCTTTCTATCGGGGATCAGAACTCGACATTAACGATATCGGTTCCTTCCAGTTCATCCAGCAGAGATTTTCTTAGCGCTGCAAGATACTTATCGATATCTTGTTCGTTCTCCAGTCGCCAGGAAGATGTATTTGTCATGTTTTTGATCGTCACATTCTTAGTCTTCTTGATCTTCACTGGTTCCGGATCAGGAACGACCGGTGTAATATCTTTACCCTCTTCCTTGGCTTTGCGCGCGGCCTCTTCTGCAGCCTTCTGCGCTGCAAGTTGCTTTGCATAAGCAATCTGGCGATCCTGAGCATCCATCTCGTTCATCAGACGGATCTTCAGAGCATCCGCTTTATCCGCAAAACTTCTCAGCGCAGAAACATTATTACAATGTTCAGCGCCATCATGGATCTCACGGAACAGTTCGGAGTATTTAGCTCGTTTTTCTCCCGCATATTCCTTGGTGTCAAGGACTTCCATGACTCTAGCTTTAGCTTGATCAATGGCATCAATAACAGGCTTCTCTTCACGTTCAAGAATCGCGGAATAGACTGTCATGAATTTGGTCCGCAGTTCCGGCAGTTTCGGAATGTTTGCATACGGTTTATTCTGACCAGTGATCTGCCGCATCTCTGCAACTATCTTTTCCAGTTCTTCATCTACGATATAGGTCTTACTGTCATCGTAGATTGCCAGCATATCCAGTGCTCTTGTGAAGATCTGGACCTGTTCTCCGTTGAAGAAGGTCTTAACCGGTTCATAGTCATCCGCAAAATCATAGAAGTTATCTCTGTTCCGGGATACATACTGGAAGAACTCAAGCGGCGACTGGATCTGGATCACTGCCTGCATCAACTTTTTGCCTGATTCAAGCACACTCTTTCCAGGATACTTATAGTTTTGATACTGCGGCTCCAGTCGAAGAATCTCATTGATCGTATTCTGGGCATACCGTTGAAAGTTCTTCATGATGCTGTCTTCGTCTTCCGCAACTCCAGCGGTTCCGAAGAGTTCCTTCATGACATCACGAACAGCCTTCTTATCCTTTTCATTCACGCGAATGCGCTCTTCCAGAAGAAGTTTTTCGACAAAAGCTTTCTTGGTGATGAAGCTGATCAGTTCCTCATCGGACTTATTATTCTGATTGACTGATGCACCATTCACGGTAAAGGCCAAGTCCCCACGTTTAAAGAGTCGGGCTACCAGCCAATGAACATCATCTTCCACAAATCCATAAGGAGCCTTCATGAAGCGATCCTTCACCGTCTTCATGGAAGTCTTCATGTGCATATGGGTATTGGTGGCGATAAACTGCAGCACATCATCAAGGGCATGATTATTCGCTTCTGTTCCGCCTTCCAGTCCCAGTGTCAACTGATTAGAAGAATGGAACATCTTACGGATATCTGCTTCGCCCATGGCTGCATCAATATAAGACAGCTTGTTATAAACGGTCTGCACCAGTCTGCCCAGGGCCTCCGTGATACGGGAAGACACTTCCTTCGCAGATACACGGGCCACATCACCATTCACATAAATCGTGGCTTCTTTCAGGCTCTCTGTGAGATACAGTTTGGCATTAGCATTACGCTCACGCATCTCGACGCGCTTAGCCTCTTTGATAGTTTCATACTTGGCAAGCTGTGTAGATGTATTCAGACGCAGGAATTTTTCAATCTTCAGATACTGACGAATCTCATCCAGGAATGCAGCGTCGTTCGGCAGTGCAACCAGCACCTCGTTCTTCTGGCCGGATACCATGCGCAGCGTCAGATCATCATTTCCGCCTTCATACCAAGGGGTAAGGATGCGTACTCCGATATCATAGTTCTGGTTTGCTTTATAAGGTCTGTCATCTACCGCCTGATTGAAGCTGAAAGAATATCTACCATTGAATGACGGATAGCGGTATTTCTTATCCGTGAAGATATCCTCATAGATCATCTCGGAAACCTTATTGATGACCTCAGCCATTTCAACATTCTGGCTGTCGATCTCACGATTGATTTCCTGTTCTTCATCAGTCAGGAAAACATAGTGGGAACCATTTTTCTGTACCAGCATCTGGCGCATAAGGACCTTAAGAGCTTCTTCAACACGCTCTTTTACCTCGATTCGGTCATCATCGATATTCTCGATCATCAGGCTGGTAATGTTATCGATATTGGATTCAATCTCAAGGACATACTTGATCATGAACAGAGTCTTCAGCACGTTAATGGCGAAGACATCACTGTCCTTATGGTCCGGATTAATATAGCTGTTGTCATAGGCCCGGATGATAACGCCCTTATGGCTGTGATCCAGGAAGTTCTCCAAGGCATCATAGAAGCGGTGGAACGGTACAATCGCACCGACATTTTCATCCTTCAAAGCCATTGCGGACTCTTTGAACAGAGCCAACATGGAACGCTCGCCTTCAGACAGATGCTTACCGGATGCACCGTGAGTACGGATTGATGTCAGCACGCTTGCAAGCAGATTAAACTGATACGGGATGAACGGATACACTTCCGCAAAATCCCTGTCATTTGCATATAATTTCTTCTCGACACCATCGTTGAATACGATCAAGTTCTTGATGATGGTAGCCTTCTGCTCATACAGCAGACGGAGCGTCTGGGCAGCTGTATCGGTCTTATCCAGAATTCTCTTCTTGATGACAGTATCGACATTCGCAGATGACAGGGACAGACGTGTGTCAAAACGTCCCTGGATCTTGGAAAAGTCGTTGCCTTTGACCTTAGTAATGGAATCAATATCCTGCTGGCTGGTAACAATGACCCAAGCCTTACCTTTGCATTCCTTACCGAGTTCTTCGGTCACGGTCTGCAGATTCAGCATCAGCTTGGAATCATCACCAATATACTGGCCGATTTCATCCACCAGGAAAACGACATGGTGATTGTTGCCTTTCCGGTCGATATAGGCTTTCACGCGCTTAGCGAAATCCTCAATGCTGATCTGATAATCACCGATTGCAGCATCGCACCAGTTCCAGGCAGCCTTCTCGCTCATATAGTCCATCTCGATCAGAGTATCGACAACACCATCCTGACGGGAAAGGAATTCATGCCGCTCATCATACCAGTTATGTCCGGTCACTCTCTGATAGGTATCTTTGAATTCTTCGTACTTGCCATCCTCTGTAAGCTTGCGTTCCAGATCAGCCAGATACGGAATCGCACCGCAGAATCCCAGTGAGTTATTGAACACCTTCAGGAAAACATTTACGATGGCGTCCTTGTTGGATTTTCCATCAGATTCACTCTTCGCATCGATATTAAAGATAATGATATCCGAAGGCGTATTGGCTGCCAGCTGCATATCTGCCAGCACCATCTGATCGGAGATCTTTTTATCGTCGATAAAGTAATCGATAGCACGCTTCCCACCGACCACTTCATTATCGAGGATATAGGATAAGATCTTCAGCAAGTGAGATTTACCACTTCCAAAAAAGCCGGAGATCCAGACACCCATCTTTGTTGTTTCACCGTTGATTCCCTTTGCGTAAGCAGAGAAGAAATCTGCAAAGTGACGCTGCAGCTCCGGCGTCACAACATACTCTTCCAGTTCCGTAGCGATATTGGTCTTTTCGCCCTGGCCGGCAATGACGACACCCTGAATATCTCTGGTGATCGACTTTTTGAACATTTCTTTAATCTGCATATCTCTATCCTCACTTCACAAGTTTGAATGCCCGGTAGTAATTATCGTCTTTGATCTCATTGAACAGAATCAGTTCCTGCTCCGTATAAGTACCGGGGAAGAACAGGACCACCGGTGCTTTCAGTACGGACTGGTGCAGGTTATTCAGAATCTTATGTGACCGCAGAAGCGGATAACATTTTCCTACACCTGTAAGAAATACAATGGCGTTCTCCGGCGTCTGCTCCACGATTTTTTGAATCAGAATGCTGTCATCCTCATTCATTTTCATCGAGGTAGAAACAGCACGGATGATATAGTCAAATCCTCTTCTCGTCTCATAACGCTCGTAGGATTTTACAAAGTCCTTTTCTTCCAGATAGTCCATGATCATGTCATAGAGATCAAAGACCACCAGTTCAAATCCGTCCGTTCCTTTCGCGTTCTTATTTTTCATGTATTCGATACGTTCGCGTACTTCAAGTTCCTTTGCCGGATCATAATCGAATACCCAGTAATTCACCTCATTTGCCCTGCCGCTGCTCTCCCGGAAAGACGGTTTATGAATGGCAGCTTCCATCTGATCTAAGCGTTCCTGTAATCCTGCCATTATCTCACCCCCGTAATCGCTTTTAGCTGATATGTCATGCCCTGATCCTGCATCCAGCGCTCCATCGCCGGATCGGGAAGAGGCTTATAAATCTCACGGACATTTTTTGCTTTATTGGTGACACCGGCCTCATAGAGCATGGACTTATATGAAACCATCAGTTTTTTGATCGTAGCTTCCGTCCATGTCGCTGCTTTATCACTCTGTTGTTGTTTGTCTTTGAAGAAAATCCTCAGATCACTGTCAGCAAGTTCATTGCTGCCGATAATCATCTTTTCACGGACAAGCTCATATACAAGCTCACCAAAAAGCACATCATAGGTCATTGCTGCCACAAGCGCGAACAACTTCTGTGATGCTAAATCGCACGATTCAAAAATCGGATAAAAACTATCATCCAGGCTCTTCACTCGTGCAGAAACAGTATTGAAAATCTGCGTTGCACGCAGAACAGTCGGTGCTCCGAAGATATTCTCTTCTTCATTCAGCCGCTTTATTTCTTCCCACGTTTTTCCCTCAGACCGGAGAGATACAACCTTGCGGAATTCCATAAACCAGAAAGAATGCTTTACAGCACCGGCGCTGTAATCTTTTCTGTTCATTTACGCAACTCTCCATTCTTATTGTACCGACCTAGCTGTACGTTTTTTGGTACTGCCAACTGGATCGGGGTAGATCTCCATGATGTCTTCAATGTTACAATCCATATTCAGGCAGATCTTCTCCAGCACATCCACCATGACGTTGCCACCGTTCTGAAGCTTATTCAGAGTGCCCTGGCTGATACCAGTAAGCTCCTTGAAATCCTTCTTCTTCATGTCACGATCAATCAATAATTTGAACAACTTCTTGTAAGAAACTGCCATAACATATACCTCTCATTATGAGTCCCAATAATGGATACAAAACCACTTATAACACACTATACCATAAAGTCATCGAGATTTCATCTGTTTTGTCGAGTTCTTGACTACTTTTTAATCTTCCCAATGCTGAATTTTCCTGTTTTTGGATAGAATTGATCAAAGACGAGAAAATGAAATCAAAATTCGAGGCAAGAAGTAACTGTGCGAGCAGTGTCTGTGTCCAGACAAACGCTCCGCGTGCTCGTTGGGGAAGCACCCCAATCCCTTTTGACATCACCGGTAGGACCGGCGATGAGCTGAGCATCTTTGGATGCAAAAAAAGAAGGCCTGAGAAGATCTCAAACCTTCTGATACGAATCATGTTATTTGTAAAATCCATCGTTGTCCGGTTCCCCGAAACAACTATGGCAGGAATATGGCTCTGGTACTTCTTGAATACCTTCCGATGTCAATTGGATTTCTCTTGTAATAAACGGGAATATCCTGCAATGACTGATCATCAGCACCGCCATCTCAGGATTGTCTCTGATGACTTTATTGATAAGATTACTGATATTTCTGGCATTTACAAAATCAAGATTATTCAGCGGTTCATCGATTATCAAGAGATCCGTGTTAGGACGCATCGCAATAACTGACAGCACAGACAGTAGCCGTTGTTCGCCTCCACTGAATTTTGCAGGTCTTGATTTCGCATCAAACACTCTACTGTTGTCTGATCGGCGCGGAATCCATTTATCAATCAATTCATTTACTTCCGAAGCGCTCATCCGCCTTCCGAAATTCACATCTCCGCTTTCGCTGATAATGTCTCTAACCTGGACGTTCCCCATCTCCGCATAGTCATCTCTCTGTTGAACATAAGCTATGCTTGATCTGCATCGCTGAAGCTCTGAACTATTTAAAGCAAGTACGTTTCCAAAGCCACGTATATTGATTTCTCCATTGATGACTTTACTATCCATTTCCAAACGAAGAATACTTTTCAGAAGTGTGCTTTTGCCGATTCCATTTGCTCCTGAGAGTAAGACAACATCACCGGGAATTACATCAAACGAGACATTTCTCATTAACTCTCTGCCCTTCACTTGGACAGACAGATTCTTTATGCTCAATACGCTATCCATCACTGTCACCTCCACAAACGTCTATTAAGCAAAAGTGCAGACAGCAGTATAGCAACAACTTCTGCAAAAAGGATTATTAACATGACCGCAGCCTTGACTGTATTAAAGCCCAATAATAATGAAGCACCTAATGAAGCTCCAAATGCAATTAAGACAGGCGGAATGCTGTTCCTGCAAATATGTTTCCAGTATGCAGCATCAAGGTGATTTTTGGCCCACCCCAGCGTCATGAGTCTTCTGAAATTATGTTTGATCTCTTTTGCCAGAAGTCCTACCATTATAATCGCTATTACAATCGAAAGCAGCAGGAAAAGTACGAGATACGGAGCTAATTCCTTTACCATAGTCATAATCTCATCTGAGCGATACAGGATGTTTTCTGGCACTTCAGCTAACTCTTGAGTCAGCGCTTCTATTGGAGTGCTCGTATAAGAAACAAATGAGTAAGAGATGTTATCGACATACTTTTCATCTGTTCCCATTATGATCAATCCGTCACTATATGTTCTTCCGGGAGAGACTCGGGCAAAGATGATATCCGGCAGGATCTGTTCAATCGTATAGGTGTGTGTTTCACCATCCACTATATGTTTTGAGAAAATCTCATCTCCAACTTTCAGTCCCTCTGCTTTTGCAATCCCTTCAGAAATAGCTACTCCGGATGAGTTCAATTCCTGCGCATTCCAGTCAACGGAGTCTGTGTAAAGTGTTTCCTTTGATTGCATCAATATATCTGCGTTCAGACTTACAGCAGATTCAGGGGACACTGAGTAATTGATACCGGCATTAAACTGAAAGTAGCTATCCTGGCTACCCGGACTCCTGGAAGTTACAGAATACACATAGTCAGAATGTATCAATGAATTCAGCTGAACATAATACCTATTTGCTGATATCGCTGCGAACACACCGATCAAAGACAAAAGCATGGCAAAAAAGAGCATGATGTACAGTGCTCTCTTTTGATCCATATGAAGATTGATGCGATTTGTCTTCATCGGTCTTCACCCGACTTCCTTTAATTCTTGTCTGCTGGTTTCATATCCGGATTATCCGAATACTCTTCATCATGTGCGGCTTGAGCTTCTGCTTTCCTGGCTTCTGCCTCTCTCTTCCGCTTCTGTTCAAGTTCATATTCTCTGGTAATTCCAGAAACCATGGACCGATTCATAGCTCCACTGATAATCTCTGCAATGATAATTGTCACCGGAACAACTGCAACCTTGATCCCGAGTGCGGATCCAGGAATATACTGATTTGCGGTCTTTAACCTTAGTGTCATGAAGACACCATACAGGCAAATCATCAAAACGGTCTCTGCTATGGAAGCTGTACTGTAATAAGAATTAACGTTCTGGCCTTTAGGTATGCAGTGCTTTGTGAAATACACTTTTTCACATCCTCTTCTTGCCATAAGAAGATTAAAAACAATAATGATTGCAAACGCTAAAAATGCCCCAATCAGAACCATCATGATTCCGGAAGATCTGGTCAGGCTTTCTTCCCTGGCACGGAAATCAGTGATCTCATTCGCATAACCAGAAGACATAATCGCGTCGTAATGCACCTGGTACTGCGCCTCATCAGTGAACTGGCTTTTATCTTTCAATCTGCCTAACGGACGATATTCTGATGTAAGGTAAGCCTTGCATGCGGAATAATCGCTTGCGACCACATACATGCCTGAGTAGCCGTTATTATTCGACTGCTTTGCAATAGCATTCATTTGATCGCCGCTGATTTTGGCTAATACTGCGCCACCGTCATAAATGCTGTTGGATTCATAAATGCCACTGATTCTGAATTCAGCATTGTTTCCGCCAATCGCGATATAAACTGTATCTCCAATTCCTGCAGATGTATCGTGGCAGAACTGCCAATCTACCAAGATAGAGTTATCATCGTTTGAATCAGACTTTTCTATAAGCCGATTCTGGTTATACATTGTCGCATCGACATTCTCAAAATCATCGCTTAACAAAACAGTTGTTGTTCGTGATTTCCCATTTACCTGCACTTCTGTCTTCGTCAAAAAGAATGGGAAGATCTTTTCTATACCATTAGTACCAGGAAGTTCCTTAACCTGGTCAAACGATGGCTCCGGAGCAATAAAATCAATGTCTGAGTTCTTATAAATACTCTGAGCATTATAATTATTCGCCTGCTGTAAGATTGACGGATATACAAACAGGAAACTAGCTGCCAGAGCCACAACAACGCTTAAAATCAATGTTGCAACTGCCCTTTGCCGGGCCCAATAACCTGTCATTTTTTATTCCTCCGTAGATCCTTGCTCGCCCTCTACAAATTCCAACGTACTCTGGATGTCATAAGACGGATCCACATTATCATCATAAATAAGCTTCATCGTGACCGATCCCGGTGCATTCGGAACAAACTGAATGACGCATTCAGATTCATTCGCTTCTTTTGCAGCATTTGCTGTGAATTCATAGGTTGTCACATTGTTGACGGCATCGAAGTTCGGTGTGATCACCTGGCCATCCATGTATTTGGCATCTACGTTCTGGACGTTCGGAATAGAAAGCACTACCTTAACCTGAGAAGTCTTTTTCTTATTGGAAGTGACCTTGAATTTGACTTTCATGTATACTGTTTCACCAACAGCATATTCTTTGGTTCCGTCTCCGTAAGTGTGTCCTTTATCGCTACTATAGTAAAAGCCAGAAGCCGCAGTATATGTAACGTTGCTACACGCTGTAAGTGTTGTTATTGCAAGCATAATAATTAACAGCGATGCAAGCGTTCTTTTAATTGTATTCATAATTTGTGTTCTCCTTCTTTTTTTGTGATTACAATGAGTTCTTCAAAGAGTTCTTCTTTGGGAATCTCATATTATGATATCCTGAATCCCGACTGTAACTTTGCCGTCCTGACTATAAACAATAGCTAATCCATGTTCGGGATCATATCTATACCGACACATTAGCGCGACTCTTGGCAGTTCACTTTCTCTCTTCACGTATAATCGTTCAGGTTTAATGTAACTGAAAATGTTATCTTTCTTTTCGTTTTCATCATCATCCATTACATCTTCTTTGCAGTATTCCTCTACAACGCTTTTAGATGAATCGATCCATTCTAAATGCTTTTTAAAGTTCTCAACTGCTTTGATTTGCGAATCCGATATAACACCATCGCTTAAAGAATCATATATCACCGGAAGGGAGTATTCTCTTCCCCATATTGTCAATTCTAATATATCAATCATATTCTGCGCCTCCGGTCTCACCAATCATTGCGTTATACTCCGCGACTCCGCCGTAGTGTCCAAACGTGCTATTTACATCGAGTGGCACTAATTGCATCGTCTCCATATTACTCATTTCATGCCATGTGAGTTTATACGGATATCCCTCACGGAATATCTTTACATCGTCACTCGTCCATACGCTTCTGCCATTGTATTTAATCTTTGTCCAATATTCAGCCAAAGCAGCATCTGCCTGATCAAAGTTTCCGCCCTTAATATATCTTTCATTTGTCATATTCGGAATCTTAACTTCGGCGATAGCATATGGAGAAAAATCTGGTACAGCATTTTGGTATGTAATCATTGTGATTTTAGTTCCATCCGGGAGTTCTATCGGTTCGTTCAGAATGAAATCTGATTCCCCTCTAGTTCCACTCCAATGTCCTTTATCACTGTTTTCTTTAGGTACTTTTTTTAGTCGATCTTGATACTTGGTGTAAGGAGTACAGTATTTTTGATAGTATCCCTCGACGGTTCCATCAATGGCACCATATACAGCTCCCCACATGTATCCATCTGCACCATTTTGAATTGCCTTCTGTGCCGCAGATACACCGACCTTTTCCCAGTCAACATTGTCCCAATCAATCTCAGCTGCATCTGTAGAAGTGAATGCCTTAATCGTTTCGCGAGCACTGTAAATGGTTCCAGATGCGGCAAGCAAAACCTTCACCCCTGCCCAAGCCAAGTGAACTCCTTCCGCAACACCAAATCCTGTTGTTCCCGCAGACGGTAAAGCTCCTACCAAAGAAACAGCTGTAACTATCAGTCCAACTGTTGCTAAAGCAAAACCCGTAACAGCAGATACTCTTCCTGCAGCATCTAATTCATTCGCAGCACCAGTAAATGCACCAAACACTGTACCAACTACAGCTCCTGATGCAGCAAACTTCAATGACTCATCAGCAGCTGCCGCAACAATACTGGCAATAGGTTTTGGAACACCAGCCTTTTTCACAATGGCTATCGTTACTATAACTCCAGTTCCGATTGCCACTTTTTTTAGGACAGTTTTTAAATCTACTTCATTGCCAAATAGTATTGCAGTTTGACTGTGTTCTGCGAATTCATCTATGTTTTCTTCTGGCACATAGATGGTCTTACAAAGCAAAACCTCATTAATTGTCTCTTCTTCAAGCAAAAGTTCGGCGATTTTATCTTCCGCTAAAACAAATTCTTCAAGATATATCTCACTTGTAATATGCTCGGTGAGAATTTCCTCTGTTTCAATATTCTCAGTTTCTATATTTTCAACAATTACATGCGGATTTGGATCAGATAACCCCGTATTTGCTTGACTTGACTGACTCTTGGAACACCCCGTCGATGAAAGTACGATTGCAAGAGTCAATATCAAAGACAGCAGACTTTTTAAATGTCCTGTCAGTTTCATCACACCCCCTGTTATGCTCCTCTGTATTCATTAATACGTTTTGATATTTCAAAGCGTATTATTTGTCCCCTTCATCTGGCACAGGCTCGTGAATAAACTCGACAATGTCATCAACAGTACAGTCCAAAGCCATACAGATCTTTTCAAGAATGTTTACCCGGACGTCTTCATCCCTGCCCAGTTTGGCCATGGCGTTTGTACTTATGCCTGCTAAATGTGTCAGTTCAGTCTTAGTCATTTTCTTATCTATCATCATTTTCCAAAGCTTGTTATAACTTACCGCCATAGGCGACCTCCATTTCTCCGAAGTGTTTCCGCTAGAGGCATACAATGCAGAATGTAATATATCATACGCAGAGCAAATTCTCAAGGAATTCTTGCATCTTGCAAGAATAAAGAGCCGTATTATTTCGTTCGATTCTGCTCTATTCTTTCAGCTTCCTGCCTGTACAAGATCACATCCGCATTTTGCTTCGCCTTAATGAATTCCGTGCGGTCCGCTTTGATCTTCCGGTACTCTGCATATTCTGCCTGCCGTTCCTGGATCAGCCTGGTCCGCTCTGCATTCAATTCCTTCACAGTGGGCAGTTTCGTTCCCTCCGGCAGCTGATCAAAGGCAGCTCTTGCAGCCTCCTGCAGCTCGATCTCCGCCCGGTGCAGCTCATAAAATTCTGCCTTCTTTGCATTCGGCAGCCGCTTATATTCCAGGTAGATCTTCCTGGTCTTGCTGTAATCGAAGATGTGCTGCCGGAGTGCTTCGATCTCCTTGATCCTGGAGTCCTTTTCTTTGATAGACGCAAGCAGCTGATCAGCGCCGGTTACAGCTTCATTAGTCATGCGTTCCAGATCTTCATAGCTGTGAATGTCATGCTGCTGCAGGAAAAGAAGCGTCTTGGCCGTCTGCTTCAGGTTAAAGCCCTTCGCCCAGCGCTCATAGCCTGCTCCCTTGCCCAAAGCACGGTTTTGAATATCGATCAGCAGATCGATGCCCGGCTGCTGTGTCTGACGGTGAGAATCCCGTACATTTGCACGGGATATTTTTTCTTTCAGAGCTTCCTCGGTATAATCCTCACCCAGGGAGCGGAGACGAACAAATCTCTGCTGTGCACGGCCTTTGATGGCGATATTCTTTCCGCGTTTGATCTCATATCCCTCTTCTGCAAGCAGACGCAGAAAATCTTCCCAATCCTTCGGTTTTCTGCGGATCAGATCATCCAGGACAGACCGGATCTCATTGCGGACCGTATGCCGTTTGGGATACTCCGTTCTCTTAGTCCGGTCAGCATACGGTTTTCTCTCGATAATGGAGTAACCATGCTCAAAGCAGACGATATCGCTGAGCCTCTGCAGGGCTATCCCGGAGAAGAAAAAGTTCTTGAACTTTCGGCTGCAGTCCAGCGTGGTGGAATTGAAAATGATGTGGTTATGGATATGAGCTCTGTCTGTATGAGTGGACACCGTAAAGGCATGATTCCCTTTGGTGAAACGCATGGCCAGCTCATAGCCGAGCCGGTTTGCTTCCTCCGGCGTGATCTCTCCAGGCTTGAAGGACTGCCGGATCTGATAGGCAATGATATTTCCTTCGTATTCCTGCCCGGTGACCTGGTTGTACTGCCGCTTGGAAAGCAGGAATTCCATCGCTGCTGTCTCCGGATCACAGGCATAGGATGAGATCAGTTCGCCCTTCTCAGTCTTCACGGGATTCTGTGAGTAGTCCAAGCGTTCATTCAGGCACTGGGCCACGGTTTTTCCTATGTTCACGTGTAATGCAATCAGTCTTGTCGCTGCCATTTCTTCCTCCATGCACAAAAATAAAGGGACTGCCCGCAGCATCTTCTGCCGTAGACAGTCCCCGTAAGGTTCTTCAATATTCTGATGTTATGATCTCATGAAACGGATCAGACCGTCTCTTGCTTCTTCCAGCGCTACGATGACTACAGCCTGGCCAAACAGGATGGCGAAACATCCGACGCCAAGTATCGTGAGGATCGCGACATGGATCCACTGGGTAGTGATCAGGAAATAGATATCAAAGCCAAGGATGAGCAGAAGTGCCGGACCGATCACGTATCCCGACAGATCCGTTGCGAGATTAAAGAGGAATCCCGCGATGGCCGTCAGAACGATCAGCGGCAGTGCTGCTATCTTGCCGATCAGACGAATCACGAACATGTTCATTGCCTCCTTTGCTGTTTCTGACTTCATTGTAGATATGTCCATCGGATACCACAACGATGTCGCAGATATTTTTTCATGTATCGGCACCGGAGATCCCGATGCCTTTTTTGATCATTTCAGCGCCGCCAGCTTCAGGAATATGTTGCGTTCTGTATCCAGGATCTCCTGAAACTGTTCCTGCAGATCCATGATATCCGCTGCATAGATGCTGCCGTTTTCATTGGCCCGTTTGGCATACTGGTTCAGATTGTTGCCGCATCTAGCGACCTGTTCCGTAAGGGAACGGATATCCTTCAGATCCAGGCAGATACACAGACCGTCCAGTGCCATTTTCCGGATATAGGCACTCATGTTATGAATGCCGAGCTCTGCCATTTTCTCTTCGATCCGCTTGCGCTCCAGCGGCGTGACCCGCAGATAGATCATGTCGGTCTTCTGGATACTCATAGGCCTGCTCCTGTTAGTCCGGATACAGATCCAGCTGCTGAAAGGCTTCATCATCCATGACCTTGAGCTTATTGATCACCCGATCCGTCAGTTTTGCCAGCTTCTTTTCTTCAGGCTGCAGTTGCACCTTCATTCCGGCAAGCTCCCGGATCAGGCCTTCCCTGGATCCCGGATTATACAGCATCATCAGCATGGTTTCTTCTTTGGTAAACTTCTTCATTCCAGATTCCTTTCTCCGAACCATGCCGGCGGTTTATGTCCGGGCTCTTTGGCAGCCTTCAGCTTTTCCAGAATGGATTCCCGTTCTTCCTTCGGTTTCTCTGTCACCTCCATGGCCGGTGCTTTCCCGTTATTGATGATCCCGTCGATCATTCCGTAATCATCCTCCATTGCCATTTCCGCATTCTTCAGATAATTCTTCGGCTTCAGAAATTCCGGCAGTGTGACAAAACCGATGGAATCCACGTAATGACAGGATACCTGACCATTGGTACGGATTGCTACGATGTCGCTGACCGAAAGGCTGTGTCCACGGAAGTCTGCCGGATGCGCGATATTGAACTTCTCATAGATCTCATCCAGCAATGTGTTCTGATCCTTATAGGGAAGAAGCGGTGCCACATAGACGACCTCATAGTGATCGATATCCGGCGTATCCCCGCTTTTCTGCAGGGCAGCATAGGATACAAAGTGCATAGGCCTGGTCTCTTCTTCATCCTTCAGCTGCAGGATCGCATAAGTATCGTTGATAGCCGTCAGAAAGGCCTCCATTTTCACATCCTGGTCCTGGCCGTTGATCTCATCCCATTTGAAAATCTTCATCGTTGTTCTTCTCCTTTTCATCAAAAGGCAGGCCGTGGATCCTGGCATCCTCAGCCTGCTGTTTTCGTCTTTTTGCACTGTAGGGAGGCCGGATACTGACGCATTTCTTCGGGATCCGGTAGGTCACCGAATGCTGCGGCCCCTTCTCCAGTAATATGAACTGATCCGGATATTTCTGTGAAAGCTCCTTCAGCTTCTTCCCGATCCTGCGGTCAAAGGTATAGACCGAGGCGGTATCCAGCTCATTGTCCCAGTTGATGATCGTTTCCTGCTCAGATAGCGTATAGCGGTTTCTCTTCATTTCCTGTCGCCTTTCTGCGGAAGTTCCATGGAAAAGGATGCTTTTCCTTCTGCATCCGCTGTCACCGAGATTACTGCGTCAAATGACTTTCCGCTCTTTCTGGAGACGCACTTCTTGAGCTTCACCTTTTCTCCGGAGATCAGTTTCACCGCAAGATCCCTGGTCAGGTCCTTGCCGATGCTCTGCAGAAACCGGTTGTCCTTCCATAAGGCAAACCGGCAGTCCCGATTGGTGCAGGAATAGCTCTGCTTCCGTTCGACGATATCCGCGCCGCAGACCGGGCAAATGCCCAGCTTTTCTCCGCCGGATGCCAGTCCCGGTATATTCTGCTCTGCCTTCTGTGTATTGATCAGCTCCTGCACAAATGTGCCGATCTCTCCCATGAAACGGCCTGAATCATAGGAACGATGCTCCATGTCCAAGAGCTTTTGTTCCCACTCTGCCGTCATCATCGGAGATTTCAGCTTTTCAGGCATGACAGCAATCAGAGATGAACCCTTTTCCGTCGGAAGCAGGATCTTTGTTTTCTTATCTCCGGAGCGGATGACAAAGCCCTTCTGAATCAGCTTCTCGATCGTGCCTGCCCTGGTTGCCGGAGTGCCCAGTCCTT
>Ga0256406_1001629_pt1 | contig 35475 bp, 18 predicted proteins | sample RumenRJG_03DNA_FD_185986 | JGI IMG/M metagenome (GOLD analysis project Ga0256406, IMG submission 185986) | Bovine rumen microbial communities from Lethbridge, Alberta, Canada - RJG_03 | ecosystem: Host-associated > Mammals > Digestive system > Stomach > Rumen | place: Canada: Alberta | collected...
CTTGACCTTACTAAACGGTCAGAGAGATTGCTGGTAAATCTTTAGCATAACAAACAGCGTCATCCATGTGCTGGTATGGCGGATAGTTCTCTATGCGTTTATATCCCAAGCCTTCATACAACTTGATGGCATAGTCCATCCTTTCACGTGTCATAAGTACCGTCCGCTTATATCCGTGCTCACGAGCGAAAGTTTCAAGTTCACGCATCATGAATGTCGCAAGATGATGACCGCGGAAAGGCGGCTGCACCCACACACGCTTTATCTCCACATCGCCGTTGCCATGTTCCTTCAAACCGGAGCATGCCACAGGGACATCATCCTTGGAATAGACTATCATAGCATATTTTACGTCTTTCGACTGATTGCCCGGAACAAACGACTGCCTGTTCTGAGGACCACCGACAAGCTGGTTGTAGAAGTTCTCTGTTATAGCGTGGAACTCCTCAAACTCCCAGTCATTGCCGTCAGTCCATCGTATTCTATAATTGCTCATTTGCTCCTTGTTGGCATGCGGCATCAGTGCACGCCTGTCTGTCATTATTTATTGCTTATGTGTCTTTTTAATTCATTCTTATCACGACATACACCGTATCGATAACGTGGCCACAATCAGCACCTGCAAAACGTTTGGAGACATTGGCGAAGTCTTTATCCAAGACGGTCACGCCGTCAACAAAATAGTCCGTCTCGCCACGGTTGCTCAAAACATTTTTGAAGCCCCATACCTCATGGTAGCGTATCTTGATTTTCTAACCCTCGACCACCGGCACCTATCACAGCATGATCACCTATCTTCACGCCCCCACAGAGGTAGCATGCGCACCTATCCAACACTGTTGCCGATCGTTATCGGCTTCGACGTTTCTATGCCTTGATCTTTTTGCTCTGCCACGACAGGGTGACCGGCACAAGTGAGGATTACTCCAGGCGCAATGAAGCACATGTCACCAATCGTTATTGGACTCGTGTCAAGGAAGGTAACTCCAAAGTTCACATAGGTCATGCCAAGGAGATGGGTGTTCAATCCAAAGTCAAAGTGAACGCCATGCTGGATCACGACTCGTTCGTTATACGTACCGAGTATCTGCTTGAGCAAGTCTTGTCCGCGCTTTGTATCCGCCGGACTGGTCTGATTATATTCCAATACCAGTTCGTGAGTCTTGTTCTGCCTGTCATGCGGAATGTTCATCGCATGGCCTATGTATCCGTCCTTGCTCGTTACAAGCTTCATGATTTCTTCCTGTGTCATAATGTTTACTCTAAAAAAGTTGCTACAATTTCGCACTTGAACCTTATGCTTGTTATTTCATATTTGCTTTCATACTTTCAAAAAATACCATTTTGTTCATAGGGACTATCATTATCATCCAGAAACTATTTTGAAAATAATAGCTGCAATAAAATTGTGACCATCTCCACAAGAGGGATCTTAGTCTTCCTTCATTTTGATTCGATGATTATCATGTTAGTCGGTGAGTTTTATTTCTAAAGAATAGTCTTGCAACTCGGTTTCCAGTCTGTAGTATGTTTTGCGAGAGATAAAGATGGACTGCAAGGAATCGCAATCCCAAAACGCAAAGTCGCCAATGCTCGTCACGGAGTCGGGGATGGTGACGGACTGCAAGGATGAGCAATGATCAAACGCATAGTTTCCAATGCTCGTCACGGAGTCGGGGATGGTGACGGACTGCAAGGATGAGCAACCCCTAAACGCACTGTAGCCAATGCTCGTCACGGAGTCGGGGATGATAAAATTTTCTCCCTTTGATAAATAAGAAATCAGTTTTCGTCTATCAGAAGTATACAGATTGCCCTCAAATATAGTAAAATGATTGGAATGATTGATAACTCTTGCCGGACAATCTGAAAATGGATTTCCTTTAATATTTGTCACAGACTCTGGGATGGTGACGGACAGCAAGGATTCGCAACGCCAAAACACACTGTCGCCAATGCTCGTCACGGAGTCGGGGATGGTGACGGAATGCAAGGATTTACAAACACTAAACGCACTGTCGCCAATGCACGTCACGGAGTCGGGGATGGTGACGGAATGCAAGGATTTGCAAACACTAAACGCCAAGTCGCCAATGCTCGTCACGGAGTCGGGGATGGTGACGGACTGCAAGGATGTGCAATTCGAAAACGCACTATTGCCAATGCTGGTCACGGAGTCGGGGATGGTGACGGACTGCAAGGATGTGCAACCCCCAAACGCGGCGTCGCCAATGCTGGTCACGGAGTCGGGGATGGTGACGGACTGCAAGGATGAGCAACCCTGAAACGCACTGTCGCCAATGCTCGACACGGAGTCGGGGATAATAAAATTTTCTCCCTTTGATAAATACGAAATCAGTTTTCGTCTATCAGAAGTATACAAGTTACCCTCAAATATAGTAAAATGATTGGAATGATTGATAACTTTTGCCGGACAATTTAAAAATGGATTTCCTTTAATAATTGTCACAAACTCGGGGATGGTGATGGACTGCAAGGATTTGCAACCACGAAACGCCCAGTCGCCAATGCTGTTCACGGAGTCGGGGATGGTGATAGACTGCAAAGAACGTTGATAGAAAACGTTTCCAGCAAACGCACTGTCGCCAATGCTCCTTGTTCCTTTCTTAATCGTATAACTCTTTAAGCCATAATCAGTGCTTCTTAATAGCTTCTTCCCATCCTTGGAATATTTCACGCCAAATTCATCAGTCCATGCGTCCTTCTTATCTTCTGCCGTCACTTTCGTGCTGATAATTTCGATCTCCGGTTCTTTCGGTCGCTCCAGCGACAACAGGCGGAAGGATATGTTCGATAAATCGGATTGAGTAAGGGCAATGATAAACAGTCCAACAAGGGTGTTCACCTCTGGGCACTCAGCAGGTAAGATGTCCTTTAAAAGTTGACAGTCATGAATGTTCCTATAGTCTTTTTCCGAAAAAAGAAGGCGGTCTGCAGCGCCATACTTCTCAAGCAAGGCAGGCTCTTCGGCGATCACCCTGAGAGAAAGCAGAATGGAGGCAAGCGAGAAGTCGTCAATATGCTCGTTGAAGGTTTCTTCCGTGCGTGCGGGGTGGCGGAAGTCAGGACTGCCCATCTCCCGCGCCTTCTGACCTTTCATTGCCGGAACGAACATGCCGTCATAATCAATCAGCACCAAAGTACCGTCCTCTCTCACCATGATATTGTCTGGCTTTAAGTCGCCGTGGGCAAATGGCTGTGGCATCAGCCACAGGGCGAGACGGCTGAACTGGTAGGCAAGCAGATGCAACTGATAGCTGTCGTGGAGATGCTGACGGATGTACTGGTCGAGGTTGATGCCCTCCACCCAGTCCATCAGCAGGACGGGAAACTCCTCGCCATCTGCATTGGCAGAGTCGACGAACAACTCGTTTTCCAAATACTGAAACTTTGTGAGGAAACTTGAAGAGACAAATTCCAGTTCCTCAGCTATCATCCGGTAGTTCTCCGCACGGTTTGGCTGATCCTTGAGAAAGCACTTCACGGCATAGAGCTTGTCATTCTTCTCATCCCGCATCTTAAACACCACTGCAAAGTTGCCGCCGGTCATCACGGGATTGCCATTGCCATCGGTCACAGGCCGGAGATTGCGCAGCTTATCGAAGTTGTCCTCCGCATTCCTCACCGCCTCTACATATTCTGATATTAAAGGGTATGTCATTCTGTTTTTAGATCTGCTTTTTAAGTTATACAATAGCTTTTGGCTATATTTCTGCAAACTTACATAAAAAAACTGAGATCTTATACCAAAAGAATAAAAAATATATTGTTTTTATCAGGGGGAAAGTTGATCCTATACTTTACTAAACCGTCAGAGAGATTGCTGGTAAATCTTTAGCATAACAAACTGCGTCATCCATGTGCTGGTATGGCGGATAGTTCTCTATGCGTTTATATCCCAGACCTTCATACAACTTGATTGCATAGTCCATCCTTTCACGTGTCATAAGCACCGTCCGCTTATATCCGTGCTCACGAGCAAAACTTTCAAGTTCACGCATCATGAATGTCGCAAGGTGATGACCACGGAAGGGCGGCTGCACCCACACCCTCTTTATCTCTACATCACCGTTGCCATGTTCCTTCAAACCGGAGCATGCCACAGGGACATCATCCTTGGAATAGACTATCATCGCATATTTCACGTCTTTCGACTGATTGCCCGAAACAAACGACTGCCTGTTCTGAGGACCACCGACTCCCGACAACAGGCGACGTCAGCAGCTGCGCGCCATTCTGCAGAAGTACCGTAGTCTCAGTGCCAACAAGGAAGAACTTGCTGCCCACATGAAGAAGAAGTTCGGCATCAGCCTTGTGTTCTTCGGGCAGAAGGATAGTCCATACGGCTACGCCATAGTAGACCATAAGAACAAGACAGTCTTCAAGGGAGGTGAGTTCATCAGTATACGAGAACTTTTGCAGTTTGAGGACACCGCTACTCGCTTTGCCAAGATTGAGCAGACTATCGATAGTATTCTGAAGGATAACCCAACCGCCACAACACATGATATCAACCGCTTGCTCCATCGCCAGTTCGGTACGCGCATCCATCGTGGTACTGTTTCATGGAATGGCGAGACCATTCAATTGAGCCAGTCCGTTCAGGATTTACTTCGTCGCAACAACCGTGTCGCCATGGGATTGCCGCCAGATCCCGTCAGAGTCGTCAACCTTCCACAAGAGAAACAGGAAACACCTTCATCCACGAATACTCTTAACCGAGTTGTGGATACACAAGGCGGTTCCCGTGATGCTAATCGGGAATACGAAGTAGGCCACGGCATGAATGCCAGTGAGATCGATGACGAACAGAGCCAGGGGGCGAAGTGGAAAAGATAGAAATATATCTCAGTCTTTGATATTCGTTGTTGTTGTCTCCAGATGATTGAGGTATCGCCATGAATGAAGATACTTGTTGAGCCGGTGCCAATCTTTCTCGGTGAGGTTTGGTAAACGTCTAATATCCATGTTGTCCTCCAAATCATGAACCTTCACCTCACGCCCGATCTCATTTTTGGCAGCGCGAGCAATGAAGTCGGCGTAACTTTCACCTTCTTGACGTGTAACAGATCTGATACCATTGATGACTTCATCTGGAAATCCTTCGTTTTTGAGTTTATCGAATGTCATTCCGGTATCTTCTACTGTATCATGAAGCAATGCTGCCATTTTTGCCTTCAGCGAAGAGCAGTTGGAAGAGACACGCATCGGATGAAAGTAGTAATCTTTGCCCGCCTTGTCCTTCTGACCAGCATGCTGCTTTAGCATGAGGTTGACGGCATTGATATACATCTGCTTCTCCTTGTCAAGAGAGAATTTGACTATGACTGACAACTCCAATCCTGTGAGAGCCTGCAAATCTTCTTTAATCACTTCTATCTCGTTATCGTAATTGTTTCCCATAGCTATTCCCTCATATCCTCTGATTTGGTTTTGAAGTCCATGGAAGAACTCCTCTATGGCAAAGGGCAATTCTATCCCAACAAATGACACAATGCCATAAGGTGCCAGTTCTGGAGAGGAGACTTGATACTCATTCTCTTTGTTGTCGTACGTTACATAAATGTTTGCTTTCATTGGTATTATTTTAAAAGTGATATGTGATTACCCACATGCACCCAAGGCCTTGTGGATCTTCAACCGACTGTTTCAATTCATCGTCGAAACGAAAGCGGTTGGTTGCTTCCGTTGTGATATTCTTGACATCAACCACCACGTCATGTCCTTTATAAGTCATGTGAATCTCTTTGATCGGGTTCAATACATACGGAAACTTCCCTTCATTGTAAAGGTATGCTCCATAACTGTATATTGGTAGCTCATCAGTGTTCAGCATGATCCCATTATCATGGGCAACTATCAGATTCTCTTTGTTATCTTCCGTAAGAGTAATGCTCAGATGATCCAACTGTCCCGCTTTAACAGATTCCATAGTATCTTGATTGACTTCAATATAGAGGCTGTCTTTATCATCCTTATCATCCGCATCCATGGTGTCATCAATCACCTCGTTAAGACGGTCTGACAACTCACGGTCAAGAACAACACCCGAATGTCCTTTACTCCATTCATATGTTGATGATACCTCTTTTGTCAACAGTTGTTCTGAAACCAAACCACCTTCATCAACAGGCTTCATAGCATCAATCAGTATGTTGGCATAGTAAGTTTCACGTCCTCTGCCAGACCAGTCGCCGGCATGGATCGGGAAACTGTTGATAATGCCATGCAGCACGATGCCTTTGTGCGTACCCCCGACACACATCATATAACATTCGTCACCAGGCAGCATCTGCATGTAATCGTAGACGCTCCAACTGAGAGCCACTTCCTCCCCGTTTTCGAACTGTTCAAGCAAAGCATTGAAATCGTCGACCTTAAAGTTTGAGATCTCAGGATTCCAACGCATAAGATATACCTTCAGATCTGACTTCGGTTCAACTTCACCAAGCCATTGGAGATCAATCAATGAGTTCAATACTTTCTCAATCTTCTCATTATCGCTAAGACCTTTCAGCTTTTCCTGAAAGAACTTTGGAGTGAGAATCATAGGGCGACGAATACCAGGAAGTTCAAAGGTCTCTTCGTCTGCATGAATCAGCATATTTAATATGTCAAGTCGTGACAAAAAAGCGTTTTGTGAGGCTTCCTCGGAAAAGTCGGCTTCATGAGCAAACCTTTCGTTCAACTCCTTCTTCTCATTATCCTCGGACGTTTCATATATCTTAGCATCGGGATAATTCTTATCAATGTACCGCAGACCGTTAAAGCAAAGTACAATATCAGCCGGTGATGCCATCCAGGGAATATGAACATGTAGGCGGTTCTTCCTCGTCCAGATGCGAATACCCGACGCACTACTGCCCGTGATATAGGCAGTAGCATCAATGTCTTCTTCGTTATCCGTATCCCAATAGCCAAACTTAACCGTCATAGGCTTGTCATCGGCTGTTATTGTGAAAGTCTTGTCAAGCAAAGTCTCCCAGTCAGAGACATGCAAACCAGTTATAACAAACCGGTTGCCGTTGGTTAGTGAACTGTTATCAGTTTTCACATCCGTCTCTTTGTCTTCCGATTCATCTTCGTCCTCCTCATCTCCATGAACATCAGGAATCTCATGTTCGACAATGTAGAGATGTTCATAAGGAGCATCGTCAGGATTTTGATTTTGAACAACCTTCCTTGCTTCTTCGATGGTGTCACATACTTGGTATACGTAGTCGTCACCATCAGCTTCCGCGCAGCGCACATAGAATTTTCTTGCCATATGGTTTTATTAGTTGTTACAACTGCAAATTTAATAATTTATAAGTCATTATCTTCATTTATACAAGACTTTTTAGTGGTAAGCACGCATTTATGGCCGAGTATTCCGGGCTCTTAATAAGCTATTGAAAATGAGCTGAGTCTTGTATGATATCACGCCACCTGGACTTTTCGTTATATAATCAGGATCACATACTACAATCAGTTTATGTCTCGCACGGCTTACAGCCACATTCATTAGTTGTTCTCCATTTTCTCCACCATAGATTCTTCCGAAATAGGGCTTCTTCCCTTTTTCGAACCTCGAGCAATCGACCATATCAAATATGATAACGTCACACTCTGAGCCTTGGAAAGTGTGAACAGTACCAATCTTCACTCTGTCCTGAAAATCAACGCTGTAGTTTCTGCTGATAAACTTAGCTTTCAATAAGGACACTTGTCCCCTGTATGGTGTAATAACACCAATACTAAAAGTTTCTTCTTCCTGTTGAAAGTACATGTCCAACAGTTCCATAACAGCATCTGCATCCGCAACATTCTGTCGTGTACCACCTTTTGTAAACCTAACGACTCCATTAGCCACACTTATCATACCTATAACGCATCCACTAAATGGAGCACGAGCAACGACAGGATTATTCTTGTTATTCTTTGCAACCAACTTATCTTCGTAAAAAGAATGGTTGATAATGTCAACAAGCTTGGGATTAGAGCGCCTCTGATTCAGCAATTGGTGCAATGCCGGGTGATCAGTATGATCTATATCTATTCCACATAACTTGAAAACACTGTCTCTTAACACCGGTACACCTGCAACGGTAATCGGTGAAAGCTGTTGAAAATCACCGACCAGTATGATGCGCTTTCTGACATTTCTTGCAAGCGCTATCAACTGAGGCTCGGCTAACATACTGGCTTCATCGACGATTAAATTGTCAAATGTAGCATCTTTCAGTCTTGAATTAAGGACAAAATTCGCTATCGTGGAGAACACAACTTTTACCTGATTGATGAGATAATCAGTATGTTCTTTCAGTGCCTCCCTGGCATCTTTCAATTTTGCCTTTGTTTTTATAGCTTGGTCTGAGTACTGGAGATTATTCTTGCGGAACTTATCAATCTTATCACAGTACATTCTTATTTTCATGCGAAGTATAAAAGATTCTTGATCATCAGGGTATAGGAAATCTGTATTAATCAGTTTTTCATCTTGTGTTCTCCCTGCACGATAAAATTCTCCTTTGGTCATATTGGGCTCATGGACCTCAATTATGTCAACGACCTTGTTAACGAGTTGGTCAACGGCAACATTTGAGAGGCAGCACACTGCTGTTCGCTCATCTGGCATCTGATGCAGAGCCATAATAATAGCAGCCAAAGTATAAGATTTACCTGTGCCCGGAGGTCCCCAGATAAAAGTGATATCATTATTCAATGCGGCTTGGAATGCCTCAAACTGAGAAGCGTCAGCACTCAAAAGTTCGTTTAAATATGTTGGATAGTCAGCATGAGTAACTTTTGAAAGATCCTTTGTCGTGCCATTAAGAAATTTATGGATGGGCAATGTTTCTTCTATCTTCTCAGTAGAAATTTGTTCCAATAAATTCTTTAAGGCAATTGTATTCATAGTTGCGTCAGATACAACCTTAGAATCATGAGTAACATAGACCTTCCTTTTTGAACTAAAGAATAGTATAGCATTAGCATAGTCGTACTCAATGACTTCACATACATAAGTTGTGTCCGGATTTTTAAATTCAAACGGCATTCCCTCAGAGAAGTGGGGATCATCGCCTTCTTCAACAAGCAAAGTAGCCCTATATATGTAATTATCTTCTTGGCTGGAAATATTATCACAAGTTGAAACTCTGTATGATTTTCTGTTCCTCGGACTTCTTTGTTCTATGCATTCAGCTTCTAATGCATCCAACATTCTCTCAAAAAGACCGAGTTTCTTGGCCTTACCAAACAAGTAAGGGAAATTGGCTCTGATTTTGTCTTCTAAGAATGTATATTGGAAGTCCTCACTGAAGTACTGTGAATATTCGCGTTTGACTATACTCATCAAATCACTTTTGACATAACCCTTATTTTCGTAATCGAAAATAAGATTAGCCCAAGCCTGGTGAGAGTGTGTTTCACCCATTTTGTTCAATGAAATCACTTTTCGAACACTGTACTCGAAAAGCGTCAGAGGCTTGTTATTTTCAGGAACACTATATATGTTCATTTTTCTTTTGAAATCAAATATTAAACCAGTCTTTGTTTCTCTCAAAGTACTTCGTAATTTCTTTATTATCTTCACTCAGCGTAATGCCAAGGAAGAATGCTGCTCGCGAAACACCGACATAAATGTATCTCTTCAAAAGATCTACATTAACGGAGGAATTGTCAATATTATGGAAGAATACAACATCAAACTCCATGCCTTTCACCACATCTATAGGGTATACACAAATATGGTTCTCACTTGAATTTGAATCGTTTTTTGTGCCGTCAAAGACTTTTATGTTCTTTTCTTTAAAGAAATCTGTCTTCTCCAGATTATCAATAAATTTGGGGATATATCCTTTGTCATTGACAAAGATAGCTATAGACGGCAACCTTTCGCTGTAAGCTTTATATACTTCGGAAATTCGTTTAGCAATCCAGCCAATTTTCTCAAACTCAGTTTCATTGATGTATACAAGAGGGGCTGGAACCTTATTAGATTTCATGAAAGCATGATAGTTTGGCGTCTTTCCCATAGTATCACTATAAATCTGCCTAGCTACCTCAAGTAATTTCTTGCTTTGACGATAGGAGGTCTTCATCTCTACAACCACCGGGTTGGGAACCACATTATCCAATTCTTTCCATGAAGTAATACCATAAGACGTCAATCGTTGCATCATATCACCACAAAGTGTAAGTGAATAGAAGTCACGAGATAAGAGTGATTGCATAGCATAGATATCACATGAACAGAAGTCTGTTGCTTCATCGATACCTATAATAGGTCTCGAAAGCTCGTCATAGGCTTCAACATATGGGTGACTTATTCCTCCAGGCATTACGCCTTTTATCTTCTTCACTAACGTATTGATAAATCCTAGTAGCAGAGATTGCTCTTGATAATGCAGTTCCTTTCCCCGTTTATTCTTTATGAGGTTTCTTAACAATCGGAGATCACAACCCGCATATTGTGAATTCAACAAATAAGAACGAAAATCCTTGTATACAGAAGGTACCCTATTCAAGATGATCGCTTTTACGCCCCTTGTGTATTTTGCATACTGCTCAAATATCATCAGTTCTCCTATCTTCTGAATTTCATCAGTATACTTATCGCCTAACAGTGGTAGAAGCATAGAGTTCATCAATACTTCTTTATTAGAAAGTCGGATGCTGCCATTAACTTTTTTATAGCAGTAGTGCTTCAACCAATTTTCGATAACCTTTTGTAACTTCTTCTGCCCACTATTAAGACGTTCACTCGCAGTGCCACTTTCTGCGGTGTCTACCCCAGGTATCTCGTCGTCATCATACTGAGGGCTGTCATTATCGTCAGAAGATAAATCCACAATATCTTCCATATCAGATTTTGCTTCTTCATTTTGATTGATAAGATCACAAATTACTGATGCAAATCTTAATATTGACTGTGCTCTGTCACGAAGAAGCTGTTTACAATCGTCTCCATAAACAGATTCAAGGGAATTGAAGAGAGAGATGTATTGAGCTATATTAAGATTCTCACACCCATCTAATTTTTTACTAATACCCTTAATTATTGCAGTCCACGAATGGACAGGGCCATGTGGATCAAACTGAGGCAACACAGATTTTATATTGCGGAGTTGTCCCAGATAGAAATTTACGAATTCATTGATAATATCAAAGTCTGGTTTAAATAAAGGCTCTGATTCATAGCATATACGAAAAGGAGCTCCGTCTCCTTCATCTCCCAAGAGTCCATAGTAATCTTTAAGCATACTACGACAATAGGTCTTCCAATCCCATACCTTATCGTTAATGTTGGTTAGATTTTCTTGCTTCATGGCTTCTGCAAGATAGTCCCTGAGCATGGGAGAAGGAGAAAAGAATATCCAGTCCTTTTGATTGTCTATATCATCAAGAAGCTGCTTCCTTTGTAATGGCTTGAGGTTAAACCTACCGATCTTTTTCTTCTCATCCTCATTAATGGCAAACTTACTCGTTAAATAAGCCAGTCGGTGAATCATTGTTGTAGTCTTGCCGGTACCTGGTCCACCATCAATAATGATAGTCTTACCATCAAACAGATCCTGAGACATAATGCGTGTCTGGATAGGGTCGACAATCGGACTATACCTCATCTCACCCTGTTTTCGGATGTAGATAGTAATATTCTTTAAGTCCTCTTGCTGTTTGGTGAGGATTCTATACTTTTTCTGATATTCTTTTATTGACTTAGTGATTTGACCACGCTTTTGAGGCGTAAGAGTCCGGTCTTTCTTAAGTTCAAGTAATTGAGCTATATTCTCTTTAGTATCAGCAATGTCTTCTTTGTTCTGTCGTAGAGCTGACAAGAAAGTACTGATGCTTCTATATTGATATACAAGAGAATCACCAGCGATTTCTATGGTCTGATTGTTGAAGTCTGTGCGATTTTCTACCACGACCTCATGGTCTACCATTCGCTTGATATAATTCTTCGTGGAGTAATCAAAAGATGAGCCAACATTGATTTTCATCATTCTGATGGCAACATCAGAGTATTTGTGCACGAAAGTTCCAAAGTTCTTTAGCGATCCAATTTCTCTTGGCGTAACGCTACGATTTGTAAACCAGAAAGATTTCTGTTCTCCATCATAATTACAATGGACTCTGGCAATTGGATAGATGTAACTTCCTTTTCTTGCCTTACTACATTTATCTATGTCAGTGACTATATTTAAGAGATCCTCTGTCATTGTTTCTTGGGTTTCATTCTATATTTTGAAGTAGATCCGTTTGCCCCCACCATTGATATCCGTCCTAGGGGCATCCGGATCATTTACTTCGATTACAAAATTACAACTTTTTTCTTGATATCTACCATAAAGTTCCCGCCTATAGTACGTTTTCTGATTGTGGTAACTTGTCAAGAACAGAGAATATCTTTTCTTTTATCTCATCGTAGTTCGCTTTTTCGTAATTAAACGCTTCAGAGATCTGATACCTTTTTGGATTGGTATTCTCTACTTCGCGTACATTCGCTTCGCCAAACACATTGTTAAGTTCTTGAATGTCTCCATCATAGATTACGGATATATAGCATAAGTTGTTGTAGGAGAAATTTACACGCACCTGCCATCCTCTGTATTCCTTAAGTAAGGGAACTCTATAGCCGAAGAAGATGCCATATTTTTTGAAGTCCTCAACCTGTGTCTGGTTATGGTTGCCGCGGATGTTCTCATCAATAAGCGTGAATCCATCATTAAGCATGAGTTGCTTGATGAATTCATTTCTGTTTGTATCCAACAAAATAAGGTTATACGAAGAACCAGTCTCAACGGAGTAATAATTGGAATAGCGCCAATACACTCGCCAAGCACCATTAGCCTGAATCCACCGCTCATACTCTGGATGCTGGTAGAGCCGTTCATGAATTAGACGCTTCCGGTCAACATCCCAGTATGCATCCAAGTTTAGATGACTCGGCTCATTCACTGCCTTATACATCTCCGACAACATCTCTCCTTTAGTGGGCTTGTCGAGAACATCACACATGAAGTCCCTTAAAGGCTGATTGTTGGGAGTAGTCAGCATGATCTTCAATGCATTATACTTTTTCTCCACTTTATCGGTGAAGTACCTGTTGTTGAAATTTTCCCAATTCGTTATTCTGCTGATCAGCGAGCGAAGTAAAATGTAGTCTCCTTCCTCACTATATTCTGCTGTTACACCTTTCTCATCAAACATGTTCTTGACAGTAGCATATCTGTGGGCAAAGATTTCAGGCGTATCACCCTCAGCCTTTAAGAAGAAACGCACCATGCCTTTGCAGAATGGATGCTGTTCTGCTTCAAGAAATAAAGGAAGCCATCTGTCGTCACTAATGATATATCTCGCCTTGATGATCTCTTCCTGGATGGCACCAGATCGCTCGCCATTACTATCCTCATCGTTTGCCTTGCTGCTGTATTCTGACAAATAATGATAGAACTCCTTCTGACTTTGGGCAGCTCCTCTTATAATGCCACTTAAGCTTCTCTCGAGAACTGTCAATGCACTGATGCTATCGATATCCGTGTTGGAAACGACATTCCATACGACTCGCATCCATTTACCAAATGTCTCCAGGTCGAATGTCTCATAAGCTTCGATGAACTCACAGATAGCAGCGAATATTATTCTACGCTGCAAGTTGAATCCCGTGGGTTTCATGATCGAATAGAAATCCCACGAATCTTCTTTCTCTTCTTCGTTCTTATTCCATACTGGTGTCAGCAACGGCTTGATATCCTTTTCGTAATGGTCATACAATGTATCCAGTATCTTTTCCATGTTACAAATATGATCAGGCTGAGCATCAAGCATCGTCTTGTAGTGATCAAAACGGAGATAGTTGTTCAGCTTCTGACTTTCTGATACCTGATGGAAGAAGAGATACATCTTATCTTGTCTCATGGGGTCGCTCTTAACATCGAGAGCATACTTCAAGATATAGGTAGAAGCAAAGTAACGATAGAAGAATCTAAAGTACTTTACGTTGTAGTCTTCATTGTCTTCTATATACTCTGCGCTGTCTATCGTCTCATAATCGTTGTTGTCCCAAAAGAGATCTACCCATTTGCCATCAATCTCAGAAGCAATCTTCAGATAGTAAGGAATACTTCTGCCATTGTATTCTGTAATCTCGTCAAAGCGCCCACTCGTCTTCATGTAATTGATGAGGTCGGCTTTGAAATTTTCAAAAGGGGTAAGAGACAGTCCACGAGCGTTCATTTTGATATACAGTTCTTCCGTGAGCTTGAACTTATCCAGACGGAGTACATAGAACTGGATATTTTCGAGTTGGGCATATAAGTCACTCTTTCCCGCTTTATTATATTTCTCATCAATAGCATTGAGCATGACGAGCATCGAATCTACCGTTGGGTCAAGGTCGAACGACTTAAAGTACCATTTCAGCTGTTTGCGGATGTTTTCGCTCGGTGTTTCTCCCTCGTGATGAACATAATGGTATCGCGACAGTCCATTACAGAAGTCAGTAGATGTGTGGCGGGTCTCATACCGAAAAACCCCAAGCAGTTTGCTGAGGTCTTCAGTTAGATGGTTCTCACGGCAGGCAATATACCATTGAAGAAGCCACAGCGTAGTGGTCCTTTGCTGACCATCCAATATTTCAAACACTTGATGGTCTTTCTTGTCGATAAGGGTACCATAGATAAAGTTGAGTTCTAATGTCTCTCCCGTCAGTAAACTATGGAAGATATCGTCCAATATCCCTTCCCTAACGAATTTCTCGTTCTTTCTGCCTTGTGCGTAAGCTCTCTGGATCCTGGGAATGACAATTTCTCCGGGAAGGTTCTCATTGCCATTCTTGATCTCGTTAAAGAAGCTGAGCAAGCTATATTTGTTATTCATTTTCCAAGCCCTCCTTACTGATATAATCGCCTAAGCTCTTCAGTATGTAATTATGATATTTCACTTTGTCATCATGCCTCCATTTGGTGAGATCTTTGCCGGACTCGTCAAATAGTTTTGCAAAGACATACAGCGTCGTTGACGGCACGAAGATACCACCTTTGATTCTATTAAGAATACGGTTACGCTTTAAGATGAACAGATCATTGTGGTATTGCCTGTTAGTCGTGCTATCAAGAAGAGTTAGGTTGCCGATGCTGTTCTTTTCCTCTTCCGTAGCATCCATGTCCTCGTCCAAAGCCTTTTGTAATGTTGCTATTGCTTCTTTATACTTAGCCTCAGACATCAACAGTTCAACTTCTGTCTTGTCCTCTTCTTTCAATTCATCGCCAAGACCATTTATCTCTGTCTCCAGCCATTTCTTCTGATCTTGTTGCTTTTTCAAAGGATTGGTTGTATATGAGTCAATATGTTCAATATCCCAGTTTTGGCTGACAAACACATCAAATGGGAACTTGTAGATATTGCTGTCATGTGAAGTAGCATTCTTCAATTGCTGATTCATCATGTTGATGTTCAAGAATAGCAGTGCATTGTAGATTCCTTCACGGCCACCTTTATAGCTGTTGGCAATCATACCATGAGGAAACTCCATTTTATTCTCAGAAGGCTGAACTTTCACCCCACGTAGGGTATACTTAACCTGTTCCTTAAGATAACGTATAAAGTCATCTCGCTCTTCCGTGTCATCCATCATGACATAGTGATGGTAGATGGCAGATATCTCAACTCCGCACTGGCTCAGATAACCTACATAGTTATAGATCTCTGGATCATTATACCAGTCCTGCAAGGTTCTAAAACACACAAGGACTTTTTGCCATTCTTCGTGAATCTTTTTATGGAGAGCATTACCCTCTAAACCTTCAAATTTCTGATTATAGTAAATAAAGAGCCTATCCTTGTCTGAAAGTTCCTGGTTCAGTCTCTTCAAGTTCAGATCATCGTTATCCTTCTCAACAGTAGACTGACCTATCCAATTTTTTTCGTCTGTCTTATATTCTATCGAGAATAGATAGTCAATGCGGTTAGGCAGCACTTCGTCAGGTGCTGTCTCTTTCTTTCGGATATAATACCAGAAATCGTCACGATGGAGCTCATTTTCAATATTTTCCCATTCCATGGCGATCTCAATCTGCTTCAGATCTTCCTCTCCGGAACCGAAATTCTTTTTTTGCAGAAACAAGCCCTTTATGAGCTCAGCATTTGTGAGGGCGATCTTTCCGTTGTTGATACGCACGAACTCATCGATGGGATTCTTGGGCTTCCCGTCTTCCTGCTGTCTGCTAAGTTCGTACCAGATAAACTGTACAGAACGCCCCTTGTTGTCACCATCATTCAGAAGAAGTTTTAACAGCTCTTCCGCATACCCTTTCGGACTATTGATACTTGCCGGTTTATAATGCTCATACAAAGCAGCTGCACCTTTCGGCTCACTAAACCATTCATCTATGTGGTGATAAGCATTGATGATATAGGCATAGTCGATGACATTAGTCTTACTAATATCCTCGTCCATTTTATCAAAGAACTGCTCTGATCCTTGACGTGTCTCATATTCCAGATGGAAGAGTTTCTTCCTATAGTCATCATAAAACTCCTTCTCGTCGTGATATCTCAATTTCCTAAGGATATAACGCAAGAGGATATAGATTGTGGTAAGACGTTGCTGTCCATCCACAACTTCCCACTTACTCTCACCATTCTCTTGAACGATGATAGGTTGAAGACAATAGAACTCCCCATCCTCGCCCTCACTTTTGCAGGCAAAGGAGTATAGGTCATTCAGTAAGTCGATGACCTGTTTTTTCTTCCATCGATAGCCACGCTGATAGGACGGGATAACAAATGTCCGCCCGTCCAGCAGTTCTCCTACCGCTTTCCGTTGTATATCATTATTTTGTTCTTCCATTGCAATTTTTCTAATCAAGTCAATTCACCGAATCTAACTTTCTCCCCGCCTCCGCAGGGAGAAAGTTTTATTCATCCTCTATCGTCACATCATATTTGATGCTCTGATTTCTAAAGATCTCTATGGAGGCATCATAGGTGATGTCCGATGTCGTGCAGCGCTCACTGACAGGCTTCGGCACGATGAACCAGCCATTCATCAGTCCACCATCCGGGTAGATGGAGAGCTTCTTACCGGCACACTCGAAAGAGAGTACACGCCAATGCGTCAGACTATGACGATGCTTCGAATCGATGACGAGGTCCTTGCATTTGAGTTTGCTCTCTGCCTCGAAGTCATCAAGCCACTGATTGCTCAGACTCTCAAGCCATTTGTCTCGCTTAGTCCAGTCTGTGAGATTGGCAGTGATACTGTCATCCCGGCCGTTATCATCATGATACATCTCAAGAAGGAATTCCACACTGAAGTCATGATCCAATTTCTTGATGAAATATTCCATCGTCTGAATCGTCAGAGACATTCCCAATATACTCTTCAGATGTTCATCCTGATAGCTGATCTTGATCAGCTCGCCTTTATGCTCGTGGCAGTAGTCTGCAAACTTCTTGAAAAGTTCCGGAGCCTTGCCTTCGATAATTCCAGCAAGTTCGTCAGTCTTGATCTGCTTCTTGTCCTCTTCGCCGAGTTCAAAGATCACAGTGTTGTTCTCCGGAATGCTCATATCTACCTTGGTTGCCAGAGCCAAAGGATTGTCAGCCTTCTGATAGTACATTGTGCCGTTAGCCCAGTGATCATTCATCGTGATATGATCCTGGTTGTTGGTGAAGTAGAGTCTTCCGTCAATATATGCAAGCGGGTATACGCCATCTTCCGCATAAGGATTTTCCATATGCACGACACCCTTTGTCCATCCCTTGATAGACCGGAGCATATTGAGACAGGGCTCCGTTATCTGATCACCAGACCGAAGCTCAGCTATAGACTGCCGTTTGTTTTCTGCTACACAGAATGTAGTCTGCTGGCCATGAGCAGCAAAATAGTTGAAAAATTGTCCTCGCCAACTATGATCAGATGCATCATAATCCCACAGCTCATAATCATCATCCACAAAGAGCACGGCATCGTTGGCCGACTGCGCGAACGCACGCTGCATTTTTGCCAGTGACGTCTCCGTAGCATTCGGGAACACCTTCTCGATATTCTTTGGAAGGCTCTTGCGAGCAGAAATCTCTTCCTCTATCCAGGCCTTTGCTGCTGCTATGTCGATGTAGTTGATATAATAGAGCGTGCTTCTGTCGATCAGCGCATCTTTTGACTTTGATGCTTCCGCAGCCTTCAAGATGCTGAGCGACCGGTCGATAACTGCTTTCAACAGATCCATGGCTGCCAACTGATTCGCATAGCCTGAGCCACCGGGATTAGCATCGAACACGCAGATATGGCCGTTGGGTGTAATGGTGAAATCAATATCATTACGCTCTACATTCAGTTCCTCTGCCAATGATTGGGTAAAGAGTATACCCAACGTAATTAGTAGATTTTCATGGCCATGACGCATGTTGATCCAGTCTTCGTTGAGATGACGGATTCTGATCTCTGTATAATCCGTCTGAATGGTATCTCCCAAGACTACGTTTCGTCTGATAGCATCAGGATCACCACAACCTATACACTTGTTAGGTCTCTTCCCCTTACGAACGAGGGAGAAGTGATAGTTCTCCTTATCGGAGTCTTCCGGAGAAATATTATTCATCTCTGCCGGCAACTTCTCGGGGTTGCTTGAAGAGGCTGCAGCCCAGTTCTCTAACACGGTACGGCCACACTTCGTACAATGGCAATACCCAAAACCAATGCCTTCATTGTAGTACAGAATCTGCCCGTTTCCACTTTCACGACTGCTGCGGGCGTCGAACAAATGAGGCTCAATACGATCTTGCTTCCATTCATCAGCACCTATCAACTGAGCATTGACACGAGTGTATGTATTCTGATCGAGAATTCTGCTTGCCGACTCATTCATATCGGGTATAAACTCAGAAGGCTGCATCAGATCCAAATCAGTCTTTTGATTGACAGGCCACTTCAGCAATCCATCCAATTCATCCTTGGAGTCAATGACAACCTGCTCCCGGTTGAAATAGAGCTTCTTAAAGGTGACATAGGGCTTGAAGAAGTTGGTATACCGGATACCTCTGACAATCCTTACGATTCCATCCCGCGCTATAGGATTGCCGGGTGCATACTGTGACAAGGCCGTACGCAGAGGGTAAGATGGATTAGATGGTGTCACCGTCGTATAGTAGTTTTGTGTTGCCGAGTTGATATCAAACTCGATAATATTCACAGGCATATTTGCATTCGGCGTGAAGCGATGAGTAGCCCAGTAAGAGATAAGTTGGGTGTTCAGTGGCTCGATAAACTTCATCTCAAAGAAAGCCTGTTGCTTGGCACTCTTGGCTTTACGGTAGGGCTCAGCATAATCTCTGATGCGGCGCTCTAATCCAGCATAGCATTTCTCATTGGCTTCTTTGGCCAATTCAACCACACGGTTAGGCTTGCCGTCATAAACGGTATCCTTCAGCAGTGTAATCAGTTTCTCTCTAAGATTGTCACTGAGTGCCTCCATGCATTTGTTATTGAAATACTCATAAGGCGTATCCTTCTCTGATCCAAGACCATCGAGGGGACTTACAATGCTGTGATCGTCTATTCGTTTTACTTTGATATGTGAACTCTCGCCATCTGGAACAAACTCATACCGAGTGTAATAGTTCAATACCTTCTCTGTGATGCTGCCGCCAGCCATCTTAAACACACCAAACTCCCTGACGAGGAAGGCATTAATGTGTCTCTGGATGACCTGGGCACTATGCAAGTCAACAGTAGGACTGGGAACAGCCCGCAAAATGACATTCTGCATGGGATTCAGCAACGTCCTGATTCCGACCGCATCGGAACCACAAAGTGTGATACATCCACTACGTACCTGTCCGCGTCGTCCACTACGTCCGGCACGCTGCTTATAGTTAGATGGATGTGGTGGCACAGAGGTCATCATTACAAGTTCCAAGTCACCCAAATCCACACCCATTTCCATGGTTGTAGAGCATGCAAGGATGTTCAAGGCATGATCCTTGAAGTCTTCCTGTACTTGGCGTGATACCATCTTGTCCACTTGAGCTGTGTGCTCAGCTTGGATGAACAAATCAGGGAACTGATAGATGGTGTTCAGACGGTCTGCGAATACACCACTTTCTCCCCAGAGATCATTGTCCCACAGAAGTTTTCTGTTTTCTTTGGCCCAGTTTTCAACCTTCTCAAGCGATGGCTTCCCTTCTGCGTTTCCTTTATAATAAGGATAAACCACCCATTTATCATGCATCTTCTGGTCCACCTTTACGGGCTCTCCGCCAATGATGTACGGAGAATATTGATGGAAGAGCGTTGCACAAGGGCGCAGACGCTCTACATGATGATTGTCCTTGCTGACATTGGTATCACAAAGCCAGACATCATCATAGAGCTTGAATCCCAGGTTGGCCAGATTCAGACGATACGGAGTATAATGTACGCCATCTTTGACTTCATCCTTATCCTTCACATGTTGCATCACGTTCTTGTCGTCGTCATAGTGAGTACTATGATTCAACAGGCCATACTGATTTGTCAGGGCGTTCCACATGCAGTCAATCACATCCTGTATCGACTTTTTGTAACCCTTGATGGCATCGACGATGGAGATATGTTTATCTCTTGCAATCAGGACAGCTATGAACCGGATCACACGAGAGATGTTCGTACCCTTGTCTTGTACGATCGGCTTATGAACAGGACGGCGCCGCTCCTTCTCTGTAGCAAAACGGACACACTGGAAGATATCCATAGGATCCTTATCATCCATCTTCAGGAAGACGGACTGATTAGAACGCACCGTGAAGTCGAGGAAGATCTGCATCAGGTCATGCCAATCTTGTTGGCTGATGCGATTTTCTTCTGATAATCCGTTGTTGAAAGCTTCAACAGTATCCGGCAACTTATCTGTCAGAACTTTATCCAACTGACTGTAATAAGACGTGAACAGGCCCATGGTCTCAGGTGAGGCTGCCGACAACGGCCGTTTTGAAAGATACTCCGTCATGATGGCAAGAATATACTTCCGCTTCGTCTCCGGCTTAATATTTCCTCGCTCGTCTACCTCCGGACTAAGCTCTGAACGCTCGGCAAACTGAGTACAGAACACGTCTGAGAATTCATCATCATAGAGCAAGTCGAGAATATTTTGCCAGGAAAGATACGGATTGGGCTTCATCTTTGAGAGAAGTTCATCGATGGCTTTCAGATCTTCTCCCTCAAGAATATCGAGACATTCACCTGCTTCGAGTCGCTCAGCACGAGGCAGGGAGCGGTCATTGAATTGTCCCTCGTAATAGGCCTTGGCAGCATCTATTGTCATCTTATCAGCAGAGGCCAATCGGCACAGCTCATGGAAGATAGTCCCATAGACCCACTGTCGTTCCTCCTCCAGATTCTGCTTGATTGTGGAACGGGCGGCCATCTGACGACTGTCTACGAAACTGATATATTGCTGACCATGGTGCATGCAGATCTTGTTCGGATCCTTAGGCTTTGCCTCTGTCATCAGGTCGAGAGTAGATGGGGCTATCAAACGAGAAATGAAGTCAGGAGCTACGCGAAACTTCTGCAGTTTCTTAGCGTCTTGCTCGTCAGGTTGGATGACATCAGGGTTAGCTTCATCCTGTTTGGTTTGCTTCGTCAGTTTTGAACCGCAATAAGGACAACAACACTGCGAATTGGCTATGATATGCCAGCCCTTCTCCGCAGGATTCGAAGCTGTTACATTCAGCATTTTGTTCCCTCGGATGATATAAGGCACATTGTTGTCATAGTCAGTCCCTTCACTCTTTGTCGTACCGAAGACATACAGGGTCTTGCCGCTGTTCTCTTCCACATCAAGATCGAACATGTCGCTGTCATCCGTGGTGATAGGCTGATAAGTGATTCCTTTCTCCTTATCATCTTCCACCTCTTCGGCGATAGCAACATATTCTCCACAATGCTTACAACGGCTCAGTTCCAGCAGTGGTGCCTTGCCTTCAACACCTGCATCGGGACGGTTCTCTGAATAGATCTTGAAACTTCCATCTTCTCTATAGTGTGGGTCGGAAATATCAACGAACAAGCCCTGATTCGGCACGCGATAGAAATAGTGGACCTTCACCCTGAGGTCCGTCAGTTTCTCATCTTCCGCCTTGGAGCACATGCGGTCAAGATGTTCAAGCATCTCTTCAATCGTGCCCTCATGGTCAAAAAGCTCATCCAGTTTGATGTATCCATCCTTGTTATCGTTGATGAGACGGAGCCAATATTTCTTGTCTTCATCCTCCGGAAGTTGGTCTATTCCTTTTCGTTTTCCGTCGACGACTCTCACCTGGTCTTCCTGGAGTCCTGTGATACCAGCGATGAAACGCTTGAGGTCTTCCTCTGCTGCTTTGCCTTTGTTGCTGCCAATGGTTGCTGATGACGTAGCGAATCTCACTTCATCGGTAGACACGCCATAAGCCATCAATACACGGCGAAGCAACATGGCAATCTCTGCGGCACCGGCTCCAGTGTAAGTATGTGTCTCGTCGAGAGCGATCCAACGCAGGGTCTTCTTCTCTGTCTGAATCAAGGTAGAATCCTTGTCCCTCAGGAGAATATACTCCAGCATCGTAGGGTTCGTCAGAATGATGTTGGCAGGATGACGGCGAAGCTGCTCACGCGTGGCAATGACATGAGGGAACTTCTCTTCGATAATTATTCCTTTCTCATTGCGTTTGACGCCACGGATGGCATCGACCTTGCGTAATACCTTGTCGTAGTTCCTGTCATCAGGAGCCGGAAGCCGTTCCGGAAGGTCGCCATTGTATACGGCAAACTTTAGCTTTGTGCCTTCAAGAAGTTTTTCCATACGTGCCTTCTGATCTTCCATCAGTGCATTGAGCGGATAGAGGAAGATAGCCTGTACCTGCTCATCCTCGTGATGGTCAATGAGGTCCTGAACCAACGGAAGCATGAAGCATTCGGTCTTACCGCTACCTGTACCCGTCGTAACTACAATCGATTTGTATCTTCCATCTTCTGTCCGATCTTTCAACAAGGTCTTCCAACACTGATACTGATGCTCGTATGGTTTGTAATAGGTGCCCTTGGTCATGGTCTTGCGCCAGAGGTCACCCACCAACTCTTCAGCCTCTTCCTCATGTTCCGGATAGATGGTCTCATAGCTGTTCATACATTGCACGAGCGGCATGGCATCTTTCGGCGCAAAGATATTAGGAATGATCTTCTTGAGTTGACCTATATATCCTTTCTGACTCTCGTTGTGAGCTTCACCACACCACATTGACGACAACGTCTTCTGAACGGCGGTCTTATTATTTCTATAGAGTTCAGCAAATTTAAATTTCTGCTTTGTCATATCTTGTAGTCTTATTTTCTTATTCTAACTTCTAACTCGAAAGGGAACTCCTAACTTTTTTTGAAGGCTTTGGACAGTTCTATGAACTTGAATCGGCATTCATCCCATTCTTTGAGATAGTCTTTCATATCCTGCCCGTGAAGCGCATCAAGATCTCCGAGAATCATTCGAAGTGCTTTCTCTGCAATATCATCGACCTTAGGGTAGGCATTGAACTCCCAATATCTGTCTAAAAACTCATTCAGACATGCCTGTTCACGCTCATCCGTTACTTTGGGAGTCTGACGGAAAAAGTCGATCACGGCATCTTCAATCTTCAGTTTCTCTTCGTCATCATGTATGATACCTTCTATCTGCTCATTCCACTTCTTCCTACTGATCAGCATCCAGTCGAAGTGGAACTCAACGGCAAAGCGATAGAGCTCTCGAACAGTATATTCCGGCAGATGATATTGATATTTCTGCATCAAGGGGAGCAGTAGACGTTTAATAACGTCTCCATCATGGACGATATCGATGAACGGCTGAAAGAGAAAATAGTAGACCTTATGCTGGGCTATCATCTCAAAACAAGCCATAGGGTCTTCCTCTTGATGAATTTCTTCTTCGGCAGTGTCTCCCCAGTCTTCATCTCCCCAGTCTTCACCACTATCATCTGAATCGTCAGCTACATCTATTTCTTTAGGCGATGCGTAGTGGCGTGGAGCTGGATTATCTTTCAGACTCTGGAAAACGATACCTTTATCTTTCATGTCATCTACGCTATCCACCGGCTCCGGCTCGTCGTGATAGTTCCATGCATAAAGATTGTGAGGTTGATCTTCAGGCTTGCATATATAAATGAACAAGTCTTTCAACGGAATCTCCGGTGTCAGTTCCGCAGCAGATTTCTTGAAGAGTGAATAATTGCTAATAGCCATATTCGGATCATCAAACGTCGGAAAGCCATAATAGACGGTACTCCGCTTTGTCAGCCGATAGGTTCGTACTCCCTTCTTGGAGAAATCACGAACAGAGAACTGATCACAGTTGATGAGAGGAATTTCTATCTTCTCGTCTGCCCCATAATACTCAATGACATGATTTCTAATCGTTCCATCACTGTCTGGCTTCTTCTGTGAGAGTTCTTTGAGCAATACCGGCCGATAGACATCGATGAGCACTTTCTCTTGGTCTGTGCCGACTGTGAGTTGTTTAGTGTCCGGCTCTTCCTTATCTAATTTCTTATTAAATTCATCTTGGATATCATTTACACCTTTGAGCGCCGTGCAGATACGTGTATGCTGAAAGTCACGCCAGATAGGGTCCGGAGTGTCAGCGGAAGGAACAAAGGGCACATAGAACACCTTGTATTTGAACACGATGCCTTGGACAGTGACTCTCAAACGGACAACGCCCTGACGTGGCTGCTCTTCGTTCCAATCCATGTATCTGCCATTGGGTTGTAGCCATTCCAAATCATACTTGTTCGATGATACAACCTCGCCTTCATTCGCTTGTCCGTTGGGATAATGCAGCACTTGAAGACCGTCACGCCCGAATAGAACAGGCAGGGTATCAGTAGACACTTCTGCATCTGCCTCGTCTCCATCCTCATCAAGTTCCTTCCATTGATAAGTGACATAGAGGTTCTCCTGATATTTGATGGTCTCAAGATACTTCTTTGTCACCACCTGATAGAGGCCATTGCGGTTGAAGAACGGTGGCAGCAACGGTTTGCCGTTAGCGTCTTCGAGCACCACCTTATCGTTGATCGGGCACCAACAATAGTCTTCGCTCTCCTGATCTTGGTTACGATAGTGGGCATATACCACAGGGAGGTCCTGATAGTCCTCTGCAAGATGGTAAGCCGAAGAGAAGATGACGACGGTTGCTGCCTGAGCGTTTCTTCTACTTGACCATTCATTATGAGCTTTCGCAAGTTTGTAAACCTGCAGATAGTCCTTGACCTCAAGGCTCTGAACGGTTCTCTCCGTGTCGTCGTATTTCATGACGACCTGAACCTTGTCGAATCGGCTCGTCGGTACATCCAAGCAGTAAGCTTCATCAATCTTGTTAATGGAGACGAAGCCGGTGGCCGCACTTCCCGTGTTGTGGTATTTGAACAATGGATTCTTGAACGAAGCCTCTTTCACGCAGTGACTTCCATTTATGAACCGTAGTGCAAACAGTAGTCTGCCAATCTCTTCCGGATGCGCAACATGCCAGGTCTCTTCCAGGCGGTCGTAACCAATGTACTGTCTCTTATGACCACCAATAGCTTCCGGCTTCAGCTTGACCTTGAGTCGGCGCACCATCTGGTTATTTCGAGCGGTATAGGTCACGATCCACTCAAAGTCAAACTTATCCTTCTTGGCTTTCTTGTCAGCATTCAGAATCCGATCGAGGAGCTGGTTGACAAGAGAGTTCTTGTCAGCAAGATCTGCCTTGGAGAAAGGGAGTTCCTTGTCCTTATTGAGAATACAGTCAAGATATTCATAAAGGCTATGCTTGCGCTGGATAGACTCTTGGAAAGCCATGGCACGGTAGCGGTCTTTCAGTTCACTAAGGTCGATATCCTCACCATGGAAAATCTTGCAGAGCAAGGGTAATAGCTTATCCGACTCTTCATCCTTCTTGATCTCCGCCTGAATAGCAAGACCACCAAGCACCTGCAACGACTCAAGCCAACGGTAGGAGGTCTTGTCTGGATTCTTCGATGCATTGTAGACGAACGTGTGCGTGTCGATGCCTGCAAGGTCATAGAGCTGCTGTAGTTCCTTGGAGTTTAACCGGATGACCTTGTTATCCGCCATCGTCTCTGCGCCTTTATAGCAGCGCTTGTACCATTCGGCAAGATAGATGACGAGGATCAGGGCAAAGTCTTTGCTGAGCAGATAGTGGTAGTCGTCTCCATGGGAATGGATACTGTCTTTCAGACGAGTTTCCAAATCATTAAACTCATCCGCTGACAGTCTCAGTTCCCACACGTAGGGTCTGCCGACAGCTATCATGGCTTTCAGCCTTTCTGTCTGTGGCTTCAGACAGTTGAGGAGGTTGATATCTTGTTGCGTTAATGTCATAGCTTTAGTTTTATTCTGCAGGCATCGGATAATGCTTACCTTTGAATCGCTTCTTCAGGTCTTCCAACGACATGCAGTCACCGGGACCACCGATGCGATGAATCATGGAGTGACAGTTAGAGCAGAGCGGTACGAGGTCTTTCTTGGGATCAATCTGGTAGTCACCACCTCGTTGAGAGACAGGGTGACGATGGTGGATCTCTATAAAGTCATCACCCAGCCCGGGATAGGCGATGGAGAAATCGAAGCCGCAGCACTCGCAAACCAAATGGCCATGATGTAGAGAGCGATAATAAGCTTTACATTCTTCCACAGCCTCACGACTACGCTCATAACGGCTTGCATGTTGAAGTTGTACCTCAGCACCTTCATGAAGATCTTTCTCCCCTGGTGTTATCTCCGACTGATCGAAGTTATCGTCACCCTGATCATTACTATTCTCGCCGGGCACTGGCAATGGTTCTGCTACATTGCCATCTGGATATTCACGAGATTTCAGGAAGCGACGATAGTATGTCAGCACCGTCGTGTAACTTATTTCATCCATGTTGCGGTCTACCGCTTTCAGCACAGCGTTTGTCGTGATGTGGTCTTGATAAGTCAGCAGCAGCTCGCAGTCATGGACGTCATAGAGCGATGTGAACTGATCATCCACGTTCTCTCGGATGAACGTCGGTAGGTCATGCTCCGCCACATCGAGCAAAGCAGCCACACGAGGTTCGTCTCCTACGTTCTTCTTGAGCAAGTAGCGCTTAAACGCATCATGAAAAGACTGATAGGTAATATCGATTTGTTCCATATTGAGGATTCGTTCCGTTTTATAGGGTTGAGTACTTAAGGGAGATTACAGCAGTACTAAGACGAGATTACTCGAGTACTAAAACGCGATTACACCAGTATTCCATAGAAGTACTGGTGCCCTTCCTATTGTTATCAACTCCCGAACCAGTTGACCCGGTCTTCGTAAGCGTCGAAGTCGAGGTCGTCCGGTGCACCGACCCGCTTCAAGACTTGGCGGATAAACGCCTGCTCAGAGGGTGGCAGCGGTGTCTCGCCACGCCGCCGCATGAAGTAAGGATTACGGCCAAACCTGGCGATGCATGCCGACATGAAACTCTTATATTGGTCAGGATACATCCGTTTCTGGAAGTTCTCAAAGCCACGGGCATAGCGCTGCGGCTGACAGTCGCAGAAATACTTGCAATCGCCATCCTCAGCGGTGACGTCGGGATTGATGACATCCACGAGCCATACCTTCGGGTCGCGGTGCTGCCACGCCCAAGCGTGAAGGCAATGCTCACGCTGGGGACAGGTTGTTGAGATGCACGTCGGATAATACGACGGCTTGGTGGTGAGATCGATTTCCATTGGCTAATCCATGGGTTTAACGGTGTTCTCAATGAAGTTTTTTTCGTCTTCCGATAAGTGATATTTCTTGTATAACTGCTTATCAATGTTTGCGATAGACTGAGACCAGTCAATATCACTAATTGCAGTGAAATTCTGAAGAGGGACGTTTGCCCAAGTATCTCGTGTCATATTCTGTGTTACTTTAAGTGTCCCTAACATTGCCCGACAGAACTTCGTCTTGATATAATTAAGACATGATTGCGCTTCTTGCTGAGTATCAAATTTACCAATACTTAGGAAAGTGTCTGTATGTCCTGCCATTGGCTCACAAATTAGGGGCATACTTAATATCTCTCCTAAAGTTCCAGTTCCACTAGCCTTTGCAATAAGAACATTCCATTTTGGCAAATACTCGTTTGGTTTTATATATTTACGTAAAACCCATTTTTCTAAACGGTTGCTACCTGTTCGTCCCAGAATCTTAACACAATCACCATTGGCCTTATTCATATAGATGTAAGGCATGTCATTAAAAGATTTTGGTGTTACTTGTAAGCCACTTCCTGCACTTTGGACATTATTCGCCTGCGGAAAATCGCTAAACATCTGTTCCGTAAATTTATACATACCACGTGACGAAATAATAGTCATTAGGCTATTATCTGCTTGTGGATTTACCTTACGAATGATATTTTGAAGTTCAGAAGAAGGTGTATACGTGCCAATTGGTCCTATTTTACTTGAAGCATCTCTGAATAGGATGGCAACTCCACCCTTAATTTCGACATTATCAAATACATCTGTAGAGTCTGAGAAATAATGTATAACTCTGAGATGTGGGTCGGTAACCATTTGGTGTTTCCAATCATCAGGTGTTTGTCCAGCACCGAAAAGGAAACGTGCTGGACTGATGAGTGTTGTTATGGGAGCAAGTGAAAAGGCTGAATTATAGAAAAGATGATATACTGGTTCTTTTCTATTATTGCCTCTTTCATCTTGGTATGGCGGATTCCCCACAATCGCTTTGAATTTCATATTATTGATATCTTCATTCGGAGCGGTAGGTATAGCATTATAGACCTCCCAGAAGTCTTTGCCACGCACTACTTCCTTACGGAAAATCTTGGGATCGACGCGCAAGACATCGATGAGATCACACTCCTTGGTTGTTATTCCTAGTTCTACGTATGGTGTTTTATCTTTGATGATACCGGCATGTGCCAAGTCGTCCACCGGGAGGTTCTTGCGGTAGCACTTCACGTTCATGCGGACATCCTTGCGGAAGCCTGCCAGTGTACGGCGCGTGATGCTGGCAGCCATCTTTGTGCGACAGATGACGAAGATATTGTCCTCGAGGACATCTTTCCAGATCTCCGTATCATCATCCGCCTGCCGGTTATAGCTCTCCGCATCGGTACTCTTTCCGCGCTCGCCCGTGAGCTGTAGGTCCTGGAACGCCTGCTGCTTCGACATGCGGAAGAGGGAGTAAGCCATATAGAGCGGATAGAGACCTGTCTTGGAGTTAATCTCAAGGATACGGGCATAGTAGTCGCCAAAGATATCCTGGGTGATGCTTTTCTCTGTGCCATCCTCCGCTGTCTCTTTCTGTTCTACGAGCCGCGTGCTGTTCACGTTCTCGCCATACTGATTCTCTTCGGTGTAGTTGCCGTCAAACTCCTCGTTGAAGAAGCAGTAGCCACCGACGGTATCGCTGAGCTGCATGTTGACGACACGCCACGGCGTCAGCACGGTCTCTTTATCCGGATTGTGGAAATAAGAGAAGATCGTTGCGATCTTATTGATACGGTCCTCGGTATTCAGGTTGTCAGCCTCCTTCACCATAGAGCGGATGCGCTTGGCAGCACCGGTGAAGATAGAGCGGTCGAAACAGTCCTTGAGGATATTGAAGGTCTCTTTCTTGAAACCCTTAGGCATGAACTCTGTCCAAGATGCATCATCGACCAAGTCGGTGAAGTTATCGATCGTGATTTCTTCGCCGGCATCATCATTGATCTCAGCGCCATAGACAAGCAAAGGGATACGGATAGCAACACCACGAAGAACGGACATGCGGGCACGCTTTTCCTTGTTCTTTTGGTCGCGCTCTTTCTTGGCTTTTTCCTCATCCTTGTCCGGCTCCTGGTATTCACGCCACAGCACAGGCTTGGAGAAGGATGTCCACTCACCGTCGATCAATTTAGTGTGAGATACGAAGAGGTACTTGAACATCGGAGAGACATTGTTCATCTCGTCGTTCCAACCTTCAGAATTTGTCTTCGGCCGGTTCTCGTCATCCATCTCGCCGGAGAGAACAGGTGTTGAAGGCACTGTATTCGTTGCAGAGAGATAGAAGACATACTTCACCTGCTCGGCATCCTTCGTATCGCCGAGGCCGTTCTTATTGATCGTAATATTTTCCGGTTTCCAGATATTAGGCATGCTGCCTAACAAGTCATGGACATCACCAAGCGCCTTTTCCTGCTCAGGAGTAAGGTCAAGCAGTTTCTCCGGATTGTAGAGGCTGTTGTCGGCATAGCCACTACGCACGGCACGCTCGATATAGACATTGTTGAGTTTCTCGAAGATCTGGTTGGCAGAGAACTGGCGCCCCATCTCACCCTCATCCATAGAGAGCACAGGACAAAGCTTGATGAAGGCTTCGAGATGCTCTTCCTCTTTCTTCTGCGAGAGTTTAAGCTGTTGACCATACTTACCTTTGCCACCGGAGATAACTGCCATCTTCGAGGTCTCAGCCACTGCCGTCAAAGCACGGTCAGGAGCGAAGTCAAAGACATAGCAGTCTGACTTCTGTCGTCCGTTCAGCACGGCATGCGTCTGCACGCGGAAGATGGTCTGCATATAGTTGGCAGCTGGCGTATTCTCCGAGCCTTTCATACAGAGCACAGCCGTCCATTCAGGCACAGACACACCGGTTGTCAGCTTACCGCAAGAGAGCGTGATCGTGCGCTTCTTGGCGGTGATATTCTTTTCTGCATTGCCCCGAATGTTATCCAACACGTCAGCAAGTGCACTGCCATTCGGATCCTCGATATTTCCGTCACCGGCTGCGTTGATGATATGGAAGCCTAAGCGTCCTACTTTGCCTCCAAAGACGTCATCCTCCCGAAGTATCTGCTCCATAGCTGCAGCCTCGGGCACACCCGGCAAGAGCCAGAACGTATGGCGGAACTTTTCCCGGAACTCCTTATTGGAGAAGGGGTACATACTTGTATTAGAGGAGGTATGCAATTTCTTTACGAACCGACGGACATCGGCCTCATGAACAAACTTACCCGGAACGATGTCATTGAGTTTCGCTTTCAGCTCCGCTTTTTTCAGCTCGTTCTTCTCACGGTCAATACGCGACTGCATGTGCGTCTTGTCTTCTTCGGTCCAGACACGGAAGAACTCATGGAACTTGAAGGTCTCATTGTTCTCTACCTTTTCATCGCGAACCATCTTTGGCAGCGTGAAGGTAAGGATCTGCATACGCGGGAGCACAGCATAAGGATTGGGATCACCGTAATGCTTATCATCCCATTCCTGTTTAGCACGCTGCTCCATGACATAGTCCCAAGTATAGATGGCATCCTCATCGAACTTGTCAAGCAGGTTGAAAGGCGTACCCGAGAGGGAAAGAATGTTCGGATTCTTCTCCTTGATCTTGTTGAGCACACGCACCCCGGCAGTAGACTCGATGCCTTCGTGAGCCTCGTCGATGAGCACCATGTCCCAATCAGCCGTCATGATCTTCTCTTTCAGAGGATCACGGTGCTTCTCCTTGCCGTGAACGAGCTGGGAAAGACGGAGATACTGCATGGATACAAACAGAACAAGGCGTTTCTTCTCTGCCTTGACATCGGCAGCAAGCGACTTGAACTGACCCAGTGTGATGTTCTGAACATGATTGGGCTTGGAATTCTTAGCGTCAACTTCCTCATCGGTGTCCATACGGGTAGCATAATAGTCATGCTGCTTGTCTTTGAAGATCTTGTCGAAGTCTTCGCTCCAACCCTTATCGACAACCGGACGATGGGTGATGATGAGTACGGCCTGATAATCCAACCGACGTGCTACCTCAAGCGCACAAAGCGTTTTACCGAAACGCATCTTGGCATTCCAAAGGAAAGACTTGCCAGTCTTATCCTTGAAATGCTTGACCGTTTGGTCGATGGCATCTTTCTGCTCAGGACGGAAGATGATTTTTCCATGACCGGCACCTTGGCCGTTCTTGATTTCTTTGATAGCTTTCAGAATGGCATCCAAGCCGCAATTGAACCATATGTCAGCTTCCTCTTTGTTTACTTTCTGGAATGATTCATGCGCCACGCCATCGCGCGTCAGTGTACGATAGACATCTTCAGCGCTATAGCATCGGGTGTCAGCAGCATAGGTCGTACACTCCACATACTCCAGATGATAAGTCACACCCTTCATATAGGTACGCTCATCGAGAATCTTACGTACCACGGGATACAACTTATCGTTGGGTAGATTGGCAAGATCATTATCCACAAAGACCTCTCCTACCTTGAGGAGGTCTTTATGCTTCCTGTCACCGATAGAATAGACATACAGGAGGCGGGACTGTGTGATCGTATATTTCATATCTTGATGATTTTTAATTTCTAATCGTCATTTTCTTCGTCAGAGCCTCCGAATGCGGTAACAAAAGGAATCTTCTGCCAGGGACTTGATCCTTGGTCTTCCCATTCATTCACTACCCAGTCTTTAGGTCGTTTCTTGTTCCAGTCGCGGATAAGGCACTTTACACCAATGTGCCCATGTGTATCACCACGTTTACAAGCCGGACATTCTCTTTTCGTCTTGTTGCCCCATAAGTCAGTAGTATAGACATGATCACAAGAGTCAGGTATGACCATCTTCAAGCCATCCATCTGCCAGATATTCCAGGAGATAATACGAGCTATGCCTATAACAGAAGGTTTAGGAGGAACATTCTTAACAATGAGCCTTCCTTGCTCATCCCTCTCCTTGTTAAACTTATGGATAAAGTTTTCTATATACGTAAAGAGTAAGGCTTCGCGGGCAAGGACAATATTATCTCCTTGCCACTCGTAGCCATAGGTGTGCTTGTAGGCCTCACGGGCCATGTTCAGCCATTCACCGGTGGTCTCTGTATTCTCATTAATTACGCGCAACTTTCGATCAAGAAGTCCGATGCGACGGTCAATAGGGATTGGTTCTCCGGTTGTCGTATCGTAACGGCTGACCAGATACGGAGCTTCTCCACAAGTGATCTCCAAGCGGTTCTCCCGGACATACTTCTTCCAGGTCTTGTTCTTGTCGTCTTCAGGGAACTCAATGCGGCCTTCGGTCGGTATCCATGTATGAACACCATCCTCAAAATGTTCTTCATTGAAGACATTGTCTCGTCCAAACCATGCATCGTCGATCAGGTTGTTCTGAGCGTTGCAGACCCAGGATGGTGTGAACACTTCTGCTTTATCCTTGGATCGGGCTATCTGCAGTTGACGGTCTTTCAAGACACGTGGCATAATGACACGTCCATTCTGCCCCGTGATATTCTCAGGAAGAATCTCATCGTAATATTGATAGCCTTCTCCCTCACGGTCGCTGTAGTCATTGGTTGCCCAGAAAATGTTGGCATGCAGAGATTTATCATTCTTCTCCTTGCGTAGCTTAGCCGACATCGTATGGTCAATCAACAACTGATCGAGCACCTCAGGGGAATATTCATAAATATCTTCCTCTGAGATGTCAACATCAGTGATATGATCGAATAGTCTATATTGCGTCGTTGTCATGCCCCAAAATTAGCAAAAATATTTTAATTAAACAATGCTTGGCGAAGAAAATTGCGGTTTATGAATATTATTACCTTAATAGCTTTTCAAACTTGATTGAATTCTATCTTTAATCTTGTCTCTAAGTTCCTGAGGACCGATCACCTCGACATAGTCTCCCCAGGAGAGGATCTTCTGCTCAAGCTCATAGTTGAGTACAACATCGAGTTCAATCGTTACGCTTTGTTCGTCTTCCGCCACCTTATGCTGACTACCATGCCATGGTTTGGTTGCAACGTATGGGTATTCATTCTTGGGGAACTTAAGCAATACCTTCTCAGCATGCTGTCCTTCCCGTTTTGTCACTCCCAGGACATCTTTGAAATACTCGTCAAAATTGATATCGGTGTCACGGAATGGCACTTGAGCAGGCTTGATAGCTAATATGCGATCCAAGGGATAGTTGCTGAGATTGGTGTAGTCACCGGTGCAACAGAAGAGGAACCAACGGTTGTTGTACTCCTTCAGATAGTAAGGGTGAACGATGAGCGTCTGCGGCTCCTTCATCTTGAAGCTCTGATAGCGCAACTCTACGGTCTGCTTCTTACGGATAGCATCGAAGAGCGGTGTGAAGTACTCCATACCTTTATTATATAAGGAGCTCTCAAAGCCTACAGTGGCACGCGCCTGCTTGGCATTGTTCATACAAAGGTTCATGCGTGCACCAAGTTCCTCCATCCATTCGAACTGTGGCATGCCTTTGAAGCGACGAAGGATGCTGAGGGCCTGACTGAGATGCAGGAAGTCATCCTCGGAAAGTTCCTCGGAAAAGATCGAGAACTCAGGATCCTCATAATAATAGGTCATCTGACGACCACGCTTCTTACGGATGATAGTTGTATGATACTCGTTCTCAATGTTCAGCAGATCGTCCATGAGCGTCGTGCGAGACGTGATCTTCGGTTCACCACGAAGCTCAAGCGCCTCGTTGATGAATGCCGTAAGTTCATTGCCCGTATAGGCATGTCCGCTGCGCAGACATCGATCGAGGACGCGCAGCCGCGTGGAATAGTTCTTTGTATTTGGCATAGTTCTTATTTTTTTTCTGCAAAGATAAGGTATTCACGTTCACTCTATGCGGACGTGTCCAACTTTTTTTCATTTTCTCGGAAAATAATTGCATCTGTCCGTATAGGGCGAACATATGGGTTGTATCTTTGCGGCAGAATTTATGAACAATTAAATACACAGATTATGAAAACAATCTTTCGACTTGCGTTAAGTCTTGTGATGTTGACTTGTGTGAATGTAACAATTTCCGCCCAGAACACAGCAAGCGGCTGCTATCGTGGCTTCGTTGATGCCGGGTATACCATTGGCGTTGGTGACTATGATTTCGGTCGGTTTGAAGTGAACACCACTCACGGCTATCAGATCAACCCGTACTTCTTTGTAGGTGCAGGTATCGGCATGCATTTCATGCCTTCCTACAAGACATCAGGGATGAGTGATATTCCTCTTGATACTCGTGACAGTAAAGTCGACATTCCTGTCTTTGCTGCTGCTCGCGGAACATTCATGAAATCTCGCTTTGCTCCTTTCATAGATGTGAAAGGCGGAACCTATGTCAACAACAATGGAGGCCTATACTACAACATTTCAGCCGGTCTACGTATTGCTGTCAACGAAAAGCAGGCTGTGGACATCTCCGTGGGTTATACGAATGAGAAACTGGAGTTCCAGACTTTCAGCCACTTCATCAGCGATCGTTCTTTGGATTATACGCGCATGCCTGAAAAGTACGACACTGAGGGCATCGCTATCAAGATTGGATCCTAAAATCCGCAGATATTTTTTCGAGTGTCTGATTTAGCCCTTGCTTGTGACGATTCTGTCTGACTCTGGGCTTAGAAACGCTTGACATTACTTGTATGCAGACACCTTCCCCTTACCCCGTAA
>Ga0256406_1001632_pt1 | contig 35455 bp, 32 predicted proteins | sample RumenRJG_03DNA_FD_185986 | JGI IMG/M metagenome (GOLD analysis project Ga0256406, IMG submission 185986) | Bovine rumen microbial communities from Lethbridge, Alberta, Canada - RJG_03 | ecosystem: Host-associated > Mammals > Digestive system > Stomach > Rumen | place: Canada: Alberta | collected...
TATAGTGTGTTGCGAACTCCGCCATGGGCGGAACAGTAAAATGCAGCGGAGCTGCAAAAATTAAACCCCCATTTGAAATGGGGGTTGATAACTTTGAGAAATACGAAGACCCCGCAGGGGACGGAAATCCATCTCTAATGCGAAGTAACAATGTTTCCGCAATTGAGAAATACGAAGACCCCGCAGGGGACGGAAACTTTGAATCTCCGAAGGCGTTTGACAAGCTTCTCTTCCCATTGAGAAATACGAAGACCCCGCAGGGGACGGAAACGATAATCCCAGCTCTTTATATTCAAAAATCGCCGCTTATTGAGAAATACGAAGACCCCGCAGGGGACGGAAACGTAGTATTATGTACTTAGTGAAGGAGGTATGCATTAATTGAGAAATACGAAGACCCCGCAGGGGACGGAAACATTGCTTCCAGATACTCCAGAAGAAGTAACTTGATGGTAAACAATTGAGAAATACGAAGACCCCGCAGGGGACGGAAACTGGTTACCCCAACTTGGTATGAACAGACCTTCCTATTGATTGAGAAATACGAAGACCCCGCAGGGGACGGAAACCCGTGACGGAATCTGTTTCGCTTCGCACGGATCAATTGAGAAATACGAAGACCCCGCAGAGGACGGAAACCGCCCCGTCACGACAACACACGTGCCCTTGGCAAACATTGAGAAATACGAAGACCCCGCAGGGGTCGGAAATGGTATAATCAGAGTCGCGGGGGGGGTGAACACCTATTGAGAAATGCGAAGACCCCGCAGGGGACGGAAACAACGCGGAGACGTTAAAGAAGTCGGCCTCCGGCTGGATTGAGAAATACGAAGACCCCGCAGGGGACGGAAATAGGTACTGAAGTGCCTGTGTCGCGATTTCCTCAAGATTGAGAAATACGAAGACCCCACAGGGGACGGAAACTCCGCTTTACACTGAATCTTCAATATGTCCCATGCCATTGAGAAATACGAAGACCCCGCAGGAGACGGAAACCGACGCAACGGCTGACGTAGCATGCTGTGTACGTGTCATTGAGAAATACGAAGACCCCGTAGGGGACGGAAACGTCAGTACCGGATGCTCCCTGTAGCTCGTATCGTTCTTTAATTGAGAAATATGAAGACCCCGCAGGGGACGGAAACGACGGACGACGAGACTCGAACTTCGTGAGTTCCGCGATTGAGAAATACGAAGACCCCATCGGGGACGGAAACACCATCCCCTTGACGCCGTTCCACGCGACGCCTAATTGAGAATTCTGAAGCTTCATAGCGGACGATAGTCTGAACTCGCTATATGGGTGATAGGGTGTTACAATTATTTAAGAGTTTAAATGGCCCCATAGGGGACGAATATCTGAATTATAAATAGTAAGCATGCGTTTCAGCAGAGAATTTTTCATTGACCCCACAAGGGGAATACAAAGGCAGGTATCTGTACGACAGCAGGATGATTCACAGTGAAAGGCGGTGATTTCATTTGAGCATGGTTGTTATTGATGAGAGCGGGGCCGTTGTCGGAATTGAAAATAACCGGCTCACGATCAAGTGCAGAGATGGGCTGCGTTCATTTCCGATCGAGACGATCGACAGCATTACGATTCTGGGACATTCGCAGATGACGACGGCGTGTATTCAGCATTGCCTGACATATGGGATTCCGGTGTCATTTTTGTCGAGAGGCGGAAAATATTTCGGATATCTGCAGTCGACCGGGCATGTAAATACGTTCCGGCAGCGCAGGCAGTGCGCTTTATATGACGAGGATTTCGCCATGAATTTGTCCAGAAATATCGTGATGGCGAAGATCAAGAACCAGCAGGTCGTTCTGCGCAGATATGAGGGAGAGCATAAGGCAGAGCTTGCAGAAGCGGAGCATATGCTGGTTATCTGTGAGAACAAGGCACGCATTGCGCCGAAGTATGATACCTTGATGGGTTATGAAGGACAGGCCGCAAAAGCTTATTTTCAGGGTCTGGCTGCAGTGGTCGATCCGGATTTCCATTTTTCAGGAAGAAACCGCCGGCCACCGAAAGACGAGTTCAACTCGCTGCTCAGCCTCGGGTATTCGATTCTGATGAATGAGCTGTATGCAGCGATTGAGAGGAAGGGAATGAATCCGTACTTTGGATTCCTTCATCGCGATGGAGAGCACCATCCGACGCTTGCGAGCGATATGATGGAAGAATGGCGGGCTGTGATTGTGGATTCGACCGTCATGAGTCTGATCAACGGGCATGAAATCCACAAACATGATTTTCAGTTCGACGATACAGATGAAGGATGCTATCTGACGAAGGAGGGGCTCCGTATTTTTCTTGCAAAGCTCGATCGGAAAATGCAGGCCCACAATCGGTATTTATCCTACACGGATTATGCGGTGTCGTTTAGGCAGGGGATTGATCTGCAGATGGATGCACTCGCGAGAGCGGTTGAGAGCGGAGACGCGGATATCTATCATCCGATCAGAATCAGGTGACATCTATGGAGAAGGAGAATTACTTTTTTGACTTTGACGCAGAGGCGAGCAGTGACAAGATTTTTGCGCTTGTCATTTTTGATATCACGGACAATAAGAAGAGGTACAGAATCACCAAGGTCTTATCGGGATATGGCAACCGCGTACAGAAGTCCGCATTTGAAGTGAAAATTTCAAAGAGAAAGTACCTTGATATGCTTGATGAACTGCAGCCGTTTGGCAGTGACGGCGACAGTGTCCGCATTTACAAGATTATAGGGAAGGGAACGGTGACAGTATTCGGGCAGCCGGATCCGTCTGCGCAGGAAGATGTGGTTGTCATTTGACAGAAGGAGAAAAATGGCATGAATGAAGTGATTTTATTCTCGCCGATCGGAGGAACAGATCCGATCTCAAACTATAATTGTTATGATGGTTCGATGCTGCACATCGCGAGGTATTATCGGCCGACAAGGATCATCCTGTATATGTCGAAGCGTATGCTGGAGTGGCAGGCGCAGGATGACCGCTATCGGTATGCGCTTAACAAACTGTTTGAGATGCAGGGCCGGACAGGGGTAGAAATCAAGGAGATTAAGAAGTCGGAGCTGACGGATGTTCAGGAATTTGACTTCTTCTATGAGGAATTCCGCAAGATTCTCATGGCGATCAGAGAGAAGATGGATGACAGTGATCAGCTCCTGATCAATGTGTCATCCGGTACGCCGGCGATGAAGAGCGGGCTTCTTGTTCTGCAGACGCTTGGCGAGATTCCTTCCAAGACGATTCAGGTTATTACGCCTGCTCGCGATATCAATAATCATATCCATAAGGATTATGATGTGCAGACTTTGTGGGAACTTGACCCGGATAATGAGCCGGACGCGAAGAGCCGCTGTAAGGAAGTTCATTGTCCGACGCTCTCCCGCATGGAACATGAAGAAATGATTTGCCAGCATGTCAGAGTTTATGATTACGAGGCTGCACTGACGGTCGCCGACAGCATACCCGGCAAGGCAGAACTTTTATACAGAAATTTGCTCGAGTTTGGGCGGGCCAGATTACAGCTTGATTTCCCAAAGGCAGATTCTCTTATGAGAAAGATCGGGATTGATTTTTATCCAATCAAGACCGGCAATGAGAAGATGCTGTTTGAGTATGCTCTGGGACTTGATATCAGAAACCGGCGTGGGGAATATGCGGACTTTATTCGTGCGATCACGCCGATACTGGCAGATCTTTTCAAGCTGACGCTGAAAAAGCAGTGTGGCCTGAATATAAGCAGTTATACGAGTACCTCGGAAGAAGGCAAGGAAAGCTGGTCACAAAAAAAATTAGTCGGAACAAATGTCCTGAGTATTCTCGAAGACGCATATCAATCTCATTGGGGATTTCAGTATGGATATGTGAAGTCTGATCATCTTTTGAAACTGTTCTGCGGCCTTTCGGATGATGACACATTGAAGTCTTTAATGACAGACCTCCATTCAGTTGAGGAAAAGATCCGGAACATTGCGGCGCATCAGATTGCTTCGATTACGGAGGAGAAGATCCGGAAGATGACAGGCTTCACACCAAACCAGATCATGGAAAAGATAAAAAGACTGTTCTCGTATACGAGCATCAATGTGAAGAAGGAAGACTGGAATTCTTACGACGAATTGAATGAGCAGATTTTCAAGGCTATGCAACGGATTTAATGAATGGGCAGGTGCGGTGCCACAGGTGTCAGGTTCGAGGCGCCATAGGCACCATGGGTGCCAGGTTCCGATAAAAATTGTATAAACGACTTTACAGTTTTTTAATCGGAACCTGACACCTCCTGAAGCACCGAAGCAGAAGCACACCAAGCAGTCAGGTCTGTGCGAAAAAAGGACTGCCGCATGACTTGCGGCAGTCCTTTTAAATCACGTTGCAACTATTCAGCGCCGGACGCTCCAGACGAGAGATCAGCTTATGCCCGTGCTTCCGCCTCCGCCATCATCCGCGCCTTCTTCTCCTTATGAAAGTTAAAGAGGCTCTTCATACAGGTGACGACGACATAGGCGCCGAGGCAGATCAGGAAGGCCGCGACGATCAGCTGCATTCCATTGACCAGGAAGGTGCCGGTGCCGGCGGCGAAGGCCTTCACGTTGCCGATCACATTCAGGATGATGGCCGTGTAGGTGACAGCCAGCATGATGAACATCGGCGGATAGATCATGGCCGACTTCCGGTTCGTAGCACGGAGGAAGACGGCGATTCCGAGGAGAACGACCGCGCCGAGCATCTGATTTGCGGATCCGAACAGGGCCCAGATATTCTGATAGCCGCCCAGGCAGAGGATATAGCCGAAGAAGAGCGTGATCAATGTCGCAAATACCGGATTAATCAGAACCTTCTCGAGAGGTGATTTCTCGGCATCCGGGGTCTCGGTCCGGAAGAGCTCCTGGAAGAACATCCGGCCCAGACGGGCGACTGAATCCAGAGTGGTCAGCGCCAGCGCGGATACGCACATGGTCATGAACACATTGGCGACGGAGTTCGGGATCCCGAAGAGCTCGAAAAATCCGGCGACGCCGCTCGCGAAGATCTGGAAAGGAGTCTGGTCAGCGGGGGCCTTTCCATTTACGGCAACGGCACCGACGACGATGAGGGAAATGACACCAACCAGCGTCTCAAGGAGCATGGCCCCGTAGCCTACGAACTTCATGTCCTTCTCATTCCGAATGGTCTTGGAGGACGTTCCGGAGGATACCAGGCTGTGGAAGCCGGAGATGGCGCCGCAGGCGATGGTGACGAACAGCGTGGGGAAGAGGTACTGCTTTGCCCCTGCCGCATTGATGACTGTAAATCCGTTAAATGCATTCAGCTTCATTGCTGGATGAGCGACTAATACGCCGAAGACGGCGCCGACGATCATGAAAATCAGCATGAAGGTGGTGAGATAATCTCTGGGCTGCATGAGGAGCCACATCGGAAGAATGGCCGCCACGAAAATGTAAGCCATGATGACGAAGTTCCACTGACTTGCGCTGAGATAGATCGGAAGCTTCATGCCGATCGCGAACATGGCGATGATGAGAGCAATACCGATCACGGCCTTCCAGCCTTCATTTTTTAAGCCCTTCTTTATCAGAAGTCCGAGAACGATGGCGCCTCCGATGAAGAGGAGGGAAATGGTACCTGCGGTTCCTCCGTTATAGGCCTGCACGGCGGTCGCCTTGACCGGGGCAAAGGTGGAGGAGCACATGGACGTGAAGGCGGCGATGACCAGAAGGCAGAAGAGCCAGCAGAACATCGTAAATACCCGCCGGCCGGTCTTTCCAATATACCGCTCAATTACCATGGTGATTGACTCGCCTTTATTTTTTACAGACGCGTAGAGAGCGCCGAAATCCTGCACGGCTCCAAAGAAAATGCCTCCGATCAGAAGCCAGAGGAGAACGGGCACCCATCCGAACATGGCCGCCATGATGGGACCCTGGACAGGGCCGGCACCGGCGATTGATGAGAACTGATGGGCAAATACGGTGAATTTCGATGCGGGAACGTAGTCCTCTCCATCGTTGATCTCTACAGCAGGCGTTTTCTTCTTCGGGTCGATTCCCCATGTTTTTGCCAGCCAGCCGCCGTAGAAGACATAGCCGCAGAGAAGAGCCACTGCGGCGATCAGTAAGATCACAAGACTATTCATGCCAGATACCTTCTTTCTACATCCTTGAATTCTCTGAACACGAAAATTTATGAAATTTTTATTTTTCCGTGTTAGCAATACATTAATCCGGTAACGCGCTAAAGTCAAGCGCGCGTCTCAATAACTTGAACAAAATGACGTACACGCGTTACAGCTCGCACCATCTTCTCCATTGTATCCGAGAGAGAAGTCTGATAAACTGAATATCTGCACCGCATCTGCCACACAGTAAGCGGCTGTGTGAATTTTACGTAAGGAGAAAATTTTATGGGATCTCTGTTAATCGCAGTCATCTATCTGATTTTTATCAGCCTGGGGCTTCCGGATTCTCTGCTCGGGTCCGGCTGGCCCGCGATGCGGGTCTTTTTTGGCGTCCCGTCGTCCTTTGCGGGCTACGTGTCCATGACCATTTCCTTTATGACGATTATTTCGGCGCTCTTAAGTCCGCGTCTCATGCGGAAAATGCAGACAAAGTGGATCGTTATCATTTCCATTATGCTGACGGTCGCGGGGCTTCTTGGCTTCTCCGTCTGCACGGAGTACTGGATGCTGTTTCTTATGGCGGTTCCGTATGGCCTCGGCGCGGGAGCAATTGATGCCTCAATCAATAATTACGTGGCGATGCATTATTCCGGCTCTGTCATGAATTTCCTGCACTGCTTCTACGGCGTCGGCGCCATGATCAGCCCGTATATCATGGCGTCGGCCCTTAGAAGAGCGCGCTGGAATGAGGGCTACCGCTGGACGGCGTATCTGCAGATCGCGATTCTTGTTGTATGCATTTTATCGCTCCCCTTATGGAAACGAAACCAGACGAAGGAAGAAGAGGAGACGCTTAAGAACAGCGCGGGAATCCGGGAGGTCGTGAGGATCCCGGGAGCCGTGCAGACGCTGATTGCATTTTTTGCGTACTGCAGCGGAGAGGCGACGTGCTTCCTCTGGGTGCCGAGCTTCTTTGCAGGGACAAAAAAAGGGCTGAGCGCCGGGACGATCGCTTCCTTCGGGTCGCTGATCTTCGGGGGACTGATGCTGGGGAGGCTGATCGCCGGCTTTATTTCGAATCATTTCGGTGACAGGAAAATGATCCGCATGGGCATTGTGCTCGAGCTTCTGGGCATTCTCGTCGTGATGCTTCCATTTCCGGGCTATGTGGTCACGGCGGTCGGCTTCGTGATGATCGGAACCGGCATGGGGCCGGTCTACCCCGCAATTCAGCATATGGCGCCTCAGAATTTCGGCAGAAAGAACAGCGCGGCCATGATCGGCCTTCAGATGGCCTCCGCCTATGTCGGCAGCACATTTATGCCGATGGTGTTCGGGCTTCTGCAGCAGGCGCTGGGAATCTGGATTATGCCGTGGTATCTGCTCATTTTCGCGTTTCTTAATATCGGAATGCTCGAGTTCTCTTATAAAAAGCTGGTTCCGGCGGAGTAAAAAAGAGGGAGTGACAGGAAGAAGTGGGAGAAGTATAATTATTCACAATGTACACAGGGGAGGAGATACAACCATATGACAGGATCACAGTTTCTGATGCTGGCGGCGATGTGCATTTATCTGATTGCGATGATGTGGATCGGTGCCAGGTTATCAAAGAAAAATGAAACAGTCGGCGATTTTTATCTGGGAGGACGCCATCTCGGACCGCTGGTCACGGCGATGAGCGCGGAGGCTTCTGATATGAGCAGTTACCTGCTGATGGGACTGCCCGGACTTGCGTATCTTTCCGGCATGGCGGACGTCGGCTGGACGGTCATCGGTCTTGCCTGCGGTACGTATCTCAACTGGCTGCTCGTTGCGAAGAAGCTCCGCCGCTACACAGAGCGGACGAATTCGATCACACTGCCGGAGTTCTTTTCCAACCGGTACGGCGACCAGCGGCATGTGCTGACGGGACTCGCCGCGGTGTGGATTATCATTTTCTTCGTGCCGTACACGGCCTCCGGCTTTGCCGCCTGCGGAAAGCTCTTCAACTCACTGTTCGGCGTAGATTATCATCTGGCGATGATCGTCAGCGCGGTTGTCATTATGTTCTACACGACATCCGGCGGCTTCCTGGCCGCGTCGCTGACGGACTTTATCCAGTCGATCATCATGACGGTCGCGCTGCTTGTTGTCCTTCTGTTCGGGATCTGGTCGGCCGGCGGCTGGGACCAGGTGGTCGCAAATGCAAGGTCTCTGCCGGGATATCTCAGCTTTACGCAGAGCTATGACCCCGCGAGCGGCGCGGCAAAGCCGTATACGGCCCTCACGGTGATTTCCACACTGGCCTGGGGACTCGGCTACTTCGGCATGCCGCACATTCAGCTTCGTTTCATGGCGATTGAGAGCGAGGACAAGATCAAGCTGTCCCGCCGCGTGGCGACGGTCTGGGTCGTGATTTCGATGGCGGTGGCTGTCCTCATCGGTCTGGTCGGCAATGCCATGACGAGCGCAGGCGTTATCAAGACGCTCTCGGGATCGGCATCTGAGACCGTGATTGTCCGGATCTCCGATGTGCTGTCGCACTACGGCGTTCTGGCGGCACTGGTTGCCGGCGTGGTGCTGTCCGGCATTCTTGCCTCGACGATGTCGACGTCCGACTCGCAGCTTCTGGCGGCGTCCTCATCGGTATCGAACGACATCCTGATCCGGTTCCTGCACGCACACATTGAGGAGAAGAAGCTGCTTCTCATTTCAAGAATCAGCCTTCTGACGATTGCGCTGATTGGTGTATTTCTTGCATGGAATCCGAACAGCTCGGTCTTCGGGATCGTTTCATTTGCGTGGGCCGGCTTCGGAGCCACCTTCGGACCGGTCATGCTTCTCGCGCTGTTCTGGCGCCGCTCGAACAAATACGGGGCGCTGGCAGGCATGGCGACCGGCGGCGTGATGATTTTTATCTGGAAGTACTGTGTCCGTCCGCTCGGCGGAAATTTCAATATCTACGAGCTGCTTCCGGCCTTCGTGATGGCGATTCTCGTGAATGTGATCGTCTCGCTTCTGACACCGGCACCGGATGCGGAGGTGACGAAGGTTTTCGATGAAGTGAAGGGATGATTCGGGAAGGAGTATGAGGCGATGCGAGTTATTGTAGCTGTGGACGACCGGGGCGGCGTCCTGTTTAATCACAGGCGGCAGTCGTCGGACCGGGTCGTCAGAAGAAAAATTGAGGAGCTGAGTGAGGGACATGCGCTCTGGATGACGAAGTATACGGCCAGTCAGTTCCTTACGCTGCCGGAGCAGGCAAGGCTCAGTGAGCAGCCGCTGCGGGATGCCGGCCCGGAGGACTACTGCTTTGTGGAGGGAGAGCCGCTTCTGCCATACAAGGATGATATGGAAGAGCTGGTCAGAATCCTGTGGAACCGGAAATATCCGGGAGATGTGTTCCTGGACGTTAATCCGGAGGAGTGCGGCATGTTCCTTGAGAGCACAGAGGACTTCGCGGGATATTCTCACGAGAAAATAACTATGGAAATCTGGAGAAGATAAGAAGGCTAAGATGAGTAAGAGAAGAAAATCCGGACGCCGGCGTCAGGCGAGGACCGTAAGGATCATCATTTTCCTTGTGGTCATGCTGTTTGTCGGGCTCGCTCTGTTTCCGTCAGATAAACGGACGGCGTCCACGAGCAGCACAGCATCTGTCACAGAAAATGCGGGTACACCGACGGCGGCGCCGGCTGACGCACAGACGGCCGCGCAGGCCGCGGCAGATCAGGGGGTAACAGATCAGGCAGCGGCACAGGCAGGCGGCACTTCATTTCAGTTATCTGACGTTCCGGCGTATGCGGGAGCGCCGTATGTTGCTGTCAACAATAATGTCCCGTATTTTTCGGACAGTGATATGCAGGCGACATCCTTCGAGCAGTACGGCGATCTGGACTCGCTCGGACGATGCACCACGGCATATGCCTGCATCGGGCAGGACCTGATGCCGACGGAAAAGCGCGGCGATATCAGCTCGGTCAAGCCGACCGGCTGGCACAACGTGAAGTACGATGGCATTGACGGAAAGTATCTGTACAACCGGTGTCATCTGATCGGCTATCAGCTGACGGCGGAAAATGCAAATGAGAAGAACCTGATTACGGGCACCCGCTACATGAATGTCGAGGGCATGGAGCCGTTTGAAAATATGACGGCAGACTACATCAAGGAATCCGGGAACCATGTGCTGTACCGCGTGACACCGGTGTTCGAGGGAAATAATCTTGTCGCCTCGGGTGTTCTCATGGAAGGAAAGTCCGTGGAGGATAATGGAGCCGGCGTCCTGTTCTGCGTCTACTGCTACAATGTGCAGCCGAATATCACGATTGACTACGCGACAGGCGACAGCTCCGAGTCGGGTGACACGGGGGCGGCTGATCAGGGGCAGACCAATCAGGCGGCTCCCACTGCTACGCAGGCACCGCAGCCGGCTGCTGATGCGAACCAAACGGCGGCTTATATTGGAAATGCAAACACGCACACGTTCCACCGTCCGGACTGCTCAAGCGTCGCAAGGATGTCGGACAAGAACAAGGTTACGTTCAGCAGCCGCGAGGAAGCCATTAACGCGGGATACGATCCGTGTGAGATCTGCAATCCGTGAGCTGGTGCGGTGTCCATTGGTACGGTGTCAGGTTCCGATTAAAAAAATATAAACTCGTTTATAAAATTTTTATTGGAACCTGACACCATTAGGTGGGAAGACACCATTAGGGAGAGGGCACCCGATCGGGTGCCCTCTCGTCGTTTTCATGCAGCTCACCCTGCCAGCCTGATCTGATTTTCCTCAGGCGCCTCGTACTCTGCTCTCCAGATACTCCTCCTGATGATTTCAGGCACATCCGCTTCCGCCGCAGGAACGCGGTTCAGTCCCTGCCGGACAGCACACGCCGCTACGGCGCAGGCGACTGTCTCGGAAAACTCTGTCAGCCTGGAGACAGGCGGAAGGACCGCTGCCCCCGGAACGTCTGTCTGCAGGAAGCCGCCGAGCGAATGGGCCGCCGCGGAAATCATTTCATCGGTCACAAGACGGGAGTCCACGGCCATACTGCCGAGCCCGAGGCCCGGATAAATCAGCGCATTATTTGCTTGACCGATCTGGTACGTAACTCCCTTGTAGCGCACAGGATCTGCAGGAATTCCGGTTGCGACCATCGCTTTTCCGTCGGACCAGCGGATCAGGTCTTCTGCTCTGGCCTCCGCAAGCTTCGTGGGATTACTGAGCGGAAAGATGACCGGATGTGCACACCATGAGCTCATGGCGGACACAATCCTCTGCGTGAAGGCTCCCGGCTGCGTCGAAGTTCCCACGAGAATTGTCGGGTGAACTGCATTTACGGCAGCTTCCAGTGTCGTTAATTCATCTGCGTTCCGGAATTCCGACCGTTTTCTTGCAAATGGCCTCTGCTCAGGGGTCAGATCATCCATATCGTCAAAAAGAAGCCCCTGCTTGTCCACCAGGTAAAAATGACTTCTGGCCTCTTCCTCCGTGAGCCCCTCGGCACACATTTCGCGGAAAACGCGGTCGGCAATGCCGGCGCCCGCCGTTCCGGCCCCGAAGCACATATAAATCTGATCCGTCAGCTTCTGGTGGTTCATTTTCATGGCGCCGAGAATTCCTGCGAGCGCAATGATTCCGGTCCCCTGACGGTCATCGTTGAAGACAGGATAGGTGCTTCGATAGGTCTCAAGCACCTTCGCCGCATTTGCGCGCCCGAAATCTTCAAAATGAAGATACAGCGACGGAAACAGCTTCTCGGCAGTCTTTACGAATTTATCAATAAAGCGGAAATACGCATCGCCGCGAACCCTTCTGTGCCGGTTCCCGAGATACAGGGGATCGCGAAGCAGGCTCTCTCTGTCTGTCCCGCAGTCGAGCATGACGGGCAGCGTTTCGGACGGATCGATGCCGGCCGCAGCCGTATAAACCATCAGCTTTCCGATAGAAATATCCACGCCATTTGTTCCCCAGTCGCCGATGCCGAGAATGCCTTCCCCATCCGTCGCGACGATAAGGCGGATATTTCTTCCGGCCGCGGCATTTCTAAGTGTCTCTTCAATATCCTCCGGTCTGTCGATGGACAGAAATGCGGCATTCTGCTCATTGATGAACTGTTCGCTGTACTGCTCGATGCTCTCCGCAATGACCGGATCATAAACAATCGGCATGAGCTCTACGAGATGCTCGTGAAAAACATGGAAGAACAGGGTCCTGTTCCGGTTGAAGACATCCATCAGAAAGCGTCTCTTCTCAATTGGAGAGCTTTTTCTCTCCATCTGGCGGTAAATGCGCTGCGACTGTGACTCGATGTCGTCAATGCGCGGCGGAAGCAGGCCCACAAGTCCGTATTTCCTGCGCTCTTCCTCCGTAAATGCAGTTCCCTTATTCCTGAACGGATCCTTCAAAAGCTCATATCCCAGCTTCTCTGTTGTTCTCATTTTATACACCTCCGAAACCTCATGTTTCTGTTCGATTCTTCTTACATTCATTGGCTGTTTCTCTTGACACTTCCGTTATAGTCGCTTTTTATATATTTGTGAAACACATATTTTCTTGATTTTAATAGGCTAAACCTATATCATGAAAATGAACGGTATTCATTTGCAAATGCGTCGGTACAGACTCTGTGCGTCGTATCAATTAACTATCAAGAAAAGGGAATATATAGCAATGAATTTGAACCAGCTGAAATATTTTCAAACCGTATACCTGTACGGCAATGTCTCGAGAGCCGCCGATATCCTTCACATCTCGCAGCCCTCACTGTCAGAATCCATCCGCACCTTGGAGGACGAATTCGGTGTCCTGCTGTTTGACAGACGCTATCGCGGAATGAAGCCGACAGAGGCCGGGGACAGGCTGTTCGTCCTGTCGAGATCGCTGCTCGACGACGCGGCGAGGATCGAGAGGATCATGGATGAGCTCGGAAAGGACCGACATACGATCAGGATCGGCATCACGCCCATGCTGGGCTCCATCATCATACCGAAAATCATCAAACGGTTTTTCATGCTCCACCCGGAAATGAGACTGGAGGTTCTTGAGCCGAACAGAGAGGACCTGCTGAAGAAGGTCGATGACGAAATGATCGACATAGCCTTTATCGTTCATAAGGATCCACTGCCCGGAACCTATGCATCCATTTTCGTCTCGAAGCTCGAAATCGGATGCGTTGCGCATGCCGCCGACAGTCTGGCAGAGAAGCAGACGCTGGCCGTGCAGGACCTCGAGGGCCACAGAGTTGTGATGTTCACAAATGCGCATTTTCATGCAGTGATGCTCAGGCAATATTTCAAAGAGGCAGGTGTCCGGCCGGATATCCTGCTTCAGACGTCGCAGCTTTCGACCATGCTGGAAATCGTGAGAAATAACCTGGCGACAGGCTTTCTGTTCAAGGAAATGATGGGCGAATTTTCCGACCTCACATACATACCATTCGAGGACCCGATTCATGTAAACGTCAGTATGATCTGGAACAAAACCGCCGGTCATTTCAAGGAGATGGATGAATTCATCCAGTTCATGAGGCAGGTATCGCCGCTTCTGTGAGAGAGACCTCTCCCTAATGGTGCCAGGTTCCGATTAAAATTTGATAAACAAGTTTATTTTTTCTTAATCGGAACCTGACACCATAAAAATTTGGGACCAACAAAAGTCGCCAGCTAAAATTATGCATTTTTCACAAACTTCATTTTGAATACGTCCAAAACTTTGTATCAGATGCCGAATTCGCTATAATAAAAGAAAGGTTTTATCGTGAAGGAGGTTCTTTATGACTGAAACAAGGCAGGAAAAAATCATCCGTCTGGCTAATACTATGTGCCAGAACGAGCTGGATACAAGTCCCTCCAGTCCGGAATATCAGGTGCTCGACAAATTGCTGACAGATGACGAGCTGGCTCTCATGTGCAACATGAAAATTCTGACACCGACCTCTGCTTCCAGTCTGGCACGCAAGGCAGGCATGCCGGTGAGCAAGGCCCGGAAAATCATGGACGGCATGGCAGACAAGGCATATTTCATGGATGTGGAAATCCCGAAGGTTGGTGTGAAGCTTTACGTTCTGGCACCCTTTGCGCCCGGACTCTTCGAATTCCAGATGACCAGGCCCGGATTCCTCGAGAAAAACCCGGAGATCGGATATCTCTTCCATGATCATGTGGAATCCTATGCCGATGTCATGCCCACCATGCCGATGGGCGTCGGCGTCATGCGGGTCATCCCCGTCGAGAGCGCACTGCCGGCAGATCCGAAGCCGCTGCCCAATGACCGGATCAGTGCCCTGCTCGACAAGACCTTCCCGCAGAAATTCTGCTTTGTTCCGTGCCAGTGCCGGAGGGTTCGCCGGATTATGGGCGAAGGAACCGGTGATCTCGAGTTCGGCATGTGCGTCTATACCGGCGTCATCGCAGATTCAATGATCCGCCATGGACGCGGAAAAGAAGCCACCAGAGAAGAAGTCGACGCTCATCTGAAGCGGTGCGAGGAAATGGGCTGCGTCCACGAGGTGACTTGTCTGCAGGACGGAAAGACATCCGCTATCTGCAACTGCTATCCGACCTCGTGCATGGCCATTGGCGCCGCTGCCCAATACAACGTTCCGAATTTCGTCCGCAGCAATTATGTAGCCGAAATCAGAAAAGACAAATGCGTGGCCTGCGGACAGTGTGTCGAGGTCTGCTCAAATCAGGCGTTGAAGCTCGGCCAGAAGATCTGTGCAAAGACCCCGATCGCGCAGAAAGCAACTCCTCTTCCCGATGATCATGAGTGGGGCCCCGAATATTGGAACCTGGATTACCGGGACACGAAGGAAGATGTCGTGCCGACCGGAACCTCTCCCTGCAAGACCGCATGTCCGGCCCATGTCCCCGTCCAGGGCTATCTGAAGCTTGCCCACGACGGCAAATATATGGAAGCCCTGAAGTTAATCAAGCGGGAAAATCCCTTCCCGGCCGTCTGCGGAAGAATCTGCAACCGGCGCTGTGAGAGCGAGTGTACGCGGGGAAGCATCGACGACCCGGTCGCTATCGATGAGGTCAAGCGCTTTATTGCAGACTGGGAAATCGACAAGAGCCACCGCTATGTCCCGAAGAAGCACTGGGACCTCGATAAGAAGATCGCGATTATCGGCTCCGGCCCCGCCTCTCTCTCCTGCGCCTATTACCTGGGCGTCATGGGCTACAGGCCGACTGTCTTTGAAAAGGAAATGCGGCCCGGCGGCATGCTGGTGAACGGCATCCCGAATTTCCGCCTGGATAAAAATGTCGTCAATGCGGAGATCGATGTCCTCCGTGCCCTGGGCGTCAAATTCCAATGCGGCATCGAGGTCGGCAGAGACATTTCAATCAGCCAGCTCCGGCATCAGGGATACGAGGCCTTCTACCTTGGCATCGGGCTTCAGGACGGCGGCAGGCTGAATATCCCCGGGGCCGACGCTGAGGGTGTCATGTCCGGCGTCGATTTCCTGAAACAGATTAACCGCGGAGATGACAGCTTTCTTCATGGCAATGTCGTCGTCATCGGAGGAGGCAGCATCGGAGCAGACGTCGCGCGAACAGCCATCCGCTACGGGGCAGACCATGTCGACCTCTACTGCCTTGAGTCCTGGTCTGAAATGCCTATGGGTGTGGAAGATCAGAACTACTGCCAGAAGGACGGGATCAGTATCCACGACGGCTGGGGACAGACGGAGATCCTGACTGATAACGGCAGAGTCAGAGGAATCCGTTTCCGCAAATGCACAGCCGTCCGCAATGCTGAGGGCCGCTTTGCACCTGCCTTTGATGACAGTCAGACGGATGAAGCGCAGTGCACAGCTGTCCTCTACTGCATCGGACAGCGTCCGGCCTGGGGCGGCATCACCGACGGAGAGCCTTTGAAGCTCACTCCGCGCGGACTCGTCGTGTGCGATCCTCTCACTCGCCAGACCAGTGTGCCTGATATTTTCGCAGGCGGTGATATTTACACCGGACAAAAATTCGCGATCGATGCAATTGCCGCCGGAAAAGAAGGAGCCATCAGCATCAACCGCTATCTGTGGAAGGGGCACAGCCTGACAATCGGCCGTGACCGGAGAAACTATCGGGCGCTCGACAAGGACAACATCGACTTTGCCGGCGTAAGCTATGACAATATCAAGCGTCAGGTCCCCGGCATCGATCAATCAAAGGTGAGAACTCATTTTCCGGAGGAAATGACCTTCACTGAGGACCAGGTGCGGAAAGAAACCGCCCGCTGTCTTGGCTGCGGCGCTACGGTCGTTGACCAGAACCGTTGTCTTGGCTGCGGCCTGTGCACGACCCGCTGCAAATTCGAGGCCATCCATCTCGTCAAACGGTTTGATCAGCCGGTCATTGGAATCGGCAAAAAGCGCGAGAAATATATGGAAGAATACCGTGCGCAGAGAATCCGGGACATCGCCATCACGAAGGCCGGGGCTGGTGCGGATACTGACGTAAAGGAATAAGAACGGAGGACGAAACATGCATGAACTGCCGCTTCTGATGGGCGCCTGTGATCTGGTCGGCGAAGTCGTAAAGCAAAACAAGATCCGACATATCGATGCCCTGGTTCTTGATGTAGGCGAGGTGTCCGGCGTCATCCCGGCTTTTCTCGCCAATTACTCCTACATCGTATTCGATGAATACGACTTTCTGAGGGGCGCAAAGCTCCTGATCAATTCAGTCAAGGCAACCGCCCGCTGTCTTGACTGCGGGATGGAGTACGATATCATTCCCAATCACGGGAAGTGTCCGCACTGCGGCAGCATCGAGAAACAAGTCCTGACCGGCCGGGACTTCCGTGTCCGGGAAATCCGCGTAACAGACGAAAGGGCACCCGATCGGGTGCCCTCTCCTTAAATGAACTTTCCTGAAATGCAAGTATGCACTTTTTTGCGATATACTTGCATTTTTTGAAATCAAGCGGTTAAAGCTTCCACTGCTGCCACTGTGCACATTCGTGTTTTATAATGAAACTGCATGGCGGCGCATCCACATTGCTGCAAATGTGAGGTCACTTCATATTGTCTGCGAGAGGAAATGAGAATGGATCATGAGGCTGGGCGGGACATTCCGGCCGCCACGCATACAAACAGGAATGTGCGGCGCGGATTCGTTCCGGAGGATGAAAAGCAGTTTTCTGAAGATGCTGTCCGTCTTCTGAGGAGAGCGGGCACGGAGGTGCGCTTTCTTCTCAACCGCAGATATGACGTGAAGTCTGTGACAAGGTTTGTGGGGAATCATTATCTCTTTTCGGAGCGGCAGCGCCTGGCACTTGCAAGGTCGATTGCTCCGGATGATAAGGCCGCCGGAAGGAAGAGTAGAGAAATCAGGCCGGAGGATCTTTCGGAAAATGAAAGCCAGCCGCTTCCGGAAGTCAACATAGACGGCTTCAACACCATCATTACGCTGGAGACAGCTCTGTCAGGCTCTCCTGTTTTCCGTGGCATGGACGGCTGCATCAGGGATCTTGCCGGACTGCGCGGCACATACCGGATTATTGATAAGACAGAGACGGCGGTCGACCTGCTTCTTTCCGCACTGGAGAGGCTGCAGATCGGCCGCGCGCGTATATTTCTTGATGCGCCGGTCTCTAATTCCGGCAGGTTGAAGGCACTTTTCTACGAGCGGCTCGAAGCTCTCGGATACAGCTTCCCGATGGAAATCTATGTCATCAATGACGTAGATGCGGTCCTTAAGAGGTCCGGCTATGTTGTGAGCTCTGACTCTGTCATTCTGGATGCCTGTCGGAGCTGGATCAACCTTGTGCCGGAACTGCTGGAGAAATGCGGCGATGTCTGGATGATTGATCTGGATATATTAAGGGAGGCAGCCACATGAAGAAGATTTCGTCATCCGAAGCACTGCATCTGATCGCTCCGTATGTCCATGTGCAGCTTCTGTCTGCGCCTTATGTAAACTTCGAGGACGTGGGCAAGATCCAGGCAGTTTTATCACCTTACGGAAATGTATCAGTGAGCCTCAGGGACAGGGGAGATGGCTATGCGTATCTTCTGGTACGGGTCATTCATTTTCTGAGCTGTACGGAAAAATTATATGAAATCAGGGACCGCGGCCGTCGGAAGAAGATGTATGATAATCTGGCATGGATTGACGCAATTGAGGCGTACGACGCGCTGTTCCATGACTGAAAGGGGGACATTATGAAAATCAGAACAGCAACGATGGATGATCTTGATAGTATTACGGCTGTGGAGGCTGCGTGCTTTCCTCCTGAGGAGGCGGCTACGCGGGAGGAATTTCGTGACAGACTGGCACATTATGCCGACTATTTCTGGCTGATGTTTGACGGAGGCAGGCTGATTGCATTTGTTGACGGCTTCGTCACGGATGAGCCGGATCTCACGGATGAGATGTATGCGAAGGCAGATATGCACAACGAAAATGGCGCGTGGCAGATGATATTCGGGGTGAACACGCCGCCGGAATACCGCAGGCATGGCTATGCAGGTCAGCTGATTGAATACGCGATCCGCTGCGCCAGAGAACAGCGCAGAAAGGGAGTCGTTCTTACCTGCAAGGACAGACTGGTGCATTTCTATGCGAAGTTCGGCTTTCAGGATGAGGGCGTTTCAGAGAAGTCTGTTCACGGAGGTGTCGTCTGGCACCAGATGAGACTCACATTCTGACCCGATGTCGCTTCTCCGGCGACCTTTCCGGGACACAATTTTCTATAATATGATTGGAGGCAAGGAAAATGAAGATCGACCATATTGCGATGTATGTGACCGACCTGGAGGCTGCCAGAGAATTTTTTACAAAGTATCTTGGTGCACTGGCAGGTGCGCCCTATCACAACGTGAAAACGGGATTCCGATCCTACTTTCTCAGCTTTGACGACGGAGCGAGGCTTGAGATTATGAATAAGCCCGGCATGGAGGATCCGGAGAAGACGCGGAACCGGACGGGCTTTATCCACGCCGCGTTCAGTCTCGGGAGCCGGGAGAAGGTCGACGAGCTGACGAGGCGGCTTCAGGCAGACGGATACGAGGTGATCAGCGGGCCGCGGGTGACCGGCGACGGATATTACGAGAGCTGCATCGTGGGAATCGAGGGAAATCAGATCGAGCTGACGGTGTGAGGCTATGGTGTGTGAGGCTGTGGGAGGCTGTGGTGTCAGGTTCGGATTAAAAAAGAATAAACTCGTTTATAGAATTTTTATCGGAACCTGACACCAGCGATATCTCCGGTGACACCAGTGATAGGGAGGAGACTGGTATGAACGAAAATAGAAGAAAATTTGTCGAAGTCTTAAAAGGTATGGACAACACTGTCTTTAATCTGTGCAATGATATTCAGAATATGCCGGGCATAGGTCCGGGGCTTGAGCCCGGAGATCTGGCAAAGTCGGTTAAGATGAACCTTCTGCAATACAGCGTTTTTATCATTTGTTCGGACTCCGTAATCTCGGAGGATGAGGTTGAGATGCTGAATGCACTAGATCTGATCGATGCGCCTCTCACGCAGGCCTTGATTCAGAAATTTGCCGCAGACCAGCATCTGACCGGCGAGGAGTTTGCAGGCAAGGTTCCGGAGACATTCAAAGTTTTTACAACCGTTGACAATCTGCTGTTTGCCCAGCACAAGAAGCTAGATGCGACCTGCACGGAGAGCGTTGCGGAGCTGTATGCGTGCATCGGGCTCTTTTTGTCGCTCAGTGATGACAATATCACGGAGTCGGAGATTGCCCGCATGATTATGTTCCACAGGAACCTTGATGAATATGCCCGCAGAAGTATTACGGAGGTGGTTCGCGGAGAGAGAACGTATCCGGATACGCTGCAGCATGCCATTGATCACTTTAAGACAGACAGTGCAAAACAAAATTCTTCAGAAAAAGAACCCCTTGCTTCGGAAGATAACACTTCTTCTGCAGCGGATGCCCCGGCGCAGGGCAGTGCTGCAGATGATGACGATAAGTCACTCGATGAGCTTCTTGCCGAGCTTGACAATCTCACGGGCCTTGGCAACATCAAGAATGAGGTTCGCTCGCTCATCAATCTTCTTCGCGTCAGAAAAATGCGCGCAGAGCGCGGCATCCATCAGCCGGAGATGTCAAACCACCTTGTTTTCATCGGAAATCCGGGTACCGGCAAGACGACGGTTGCGCGTCTCATTGCGAAGATCTATAAGAAGCTTGGCATTTTAAGCACAGGCGCCTTTGTCGAGACGGACCGCTCCGGTCTTGTCGCGGGATATCCGGAGCCGATGGAAAAGTTCCTGAACGCGAACCCGGGACTTCGGTCCCGCTTCAATAAGTTCCTGTATTTTCAGGATTATACGGCAGAGGAGCTTCGGCACATTTTCGAGGGTCTCTGTACGCAGTCCGGCGTCACGCTCGATCCGGATGCCGGGGACTATGTGCAGTCCTTCTTTGAGAAGCGTATCGCCTCTCATCCGCAGAATTTCGCCAACGCGCGTGAGGTTAGAAACTACTTCGAGCAGGCGCTCGGCCGTCAGGCCGACCGGATCGTGGCCGATGGAAAGGTGACGGATGATGAGCTCGCGAGAGTCACGCTGGAGGATGTGGTGTCAGGTTCGGATTAAAAAAGGATAAACTTGTTTACCAAATTTTAATCGGAACCTGACACCTAAGATGGACACCTAAGATGGACACCTAAGATGGAGTTGACTTCACCGTACTACAGCCTGTATACTGAATTCGTTTAGAAGCAATGGCGCTCTGCCTGTGGGGGCAGTGCGCCTTTTTTTAAAAGAGGGAGGAACTCATGAAACAGGCTAAGAAAAATAAGAAGCCTATGCCGCTTGCGGGGCAGATTTTCATCGCACTCGTCCTTGCAATTATTGTCGGCCTTCTGATCCAGCCGTACGCGAAATTTGCAAGCACGTACATCACACCGTTCGGAACCATATTCCTGAACCTGATCAAATTCATCGTAGGCCCAATCGTTTTGTTCTCGATCATGGCCGGTGTCGTCTCGATGAAGGACATCAAGAAGGTCGGTGCGATCGGCGGAACCACGCTGATCTACTACCTGTGCACGACAGCGTTCGCGACGGCAATCGGCCTGTTTCTTGCGAACAGCTTCCAGAAGTATTTTCCGGTGCTGTCCGTATCGAACCTCTCGTACAAGGCCGGTGACAAGGTCTCTGCGATGGATACACTCGTCAATGTCTTCCCGAGCAACTTCCTTGCGCCGCTCTATGAGGCAAATATGCTGCAGGTCATCGTCATGGCGCTGATCCTCGGCTTTGCGATCATCCTCGTCGGCAAGAAGGCGGAGCCGGCCGTCCGCGCCGTCGATGTCTGCAACAATGTCTTTATGAAGGCGATGGAAATGATCCTTAAGCTCTCGCCGATCGGCGTCTTCTGCCTGCTTTGCCCGGTTATCGCGGAAAATGGCGCGAAGATCCTCGGGTCGCTCGCCATGGTTCTTCTTGTCGCGTACATCGGCTATATCGCGCATGCGCTGATTGTGTACTCCCTCGCCGTGCGGACACTGGGCGGCATGAACCCTGTGAAGTTTTTCAAGGGCATGCTTCCGGCGATCCTGTTTGCATTTTCATCGGCGTCATCGGTCGGCACACTGCCGCTCAACATGGAGTGCACGGAGAAGCTCGGCGTTCCGAAGGAGGTCTCATCCTTCGTCCTGCCGCTCGGTGCGACGATCAACATGGATGGAACGGCTATTTACCAGGGCGTCTGCTCTGTCTTCATCGCGGCCTGCTACGGCATCCATCTGACATTCCCGCAGATGATCACCATTGTCGTCACGGCGACGCTCGCATCGATCGGAACTGCGGGTGTTCCGGGCTCCGGCATGGTCATGCTGGCGATGGTCCTTCAGTCTGTCGGCCTTCCGGTCGATGGTATCGCGCTTGTCGCGGGCATCGATCGTATCTTCGATATGGGCAGAACGACTGTCAACATCACGGGCGACGCATCCTGCTCTGTCATCGTCTCGCACCTGCTGCGCAATAAGATTGCGTCCTGGGGCAAGACACAGGCGACTGCCGTCGCGGAGACGAGCGAGGAGCTTGATACGATGGCAAATGAAAAGGCCTCATCGATGGAGGAGGCGCTCGGCGATGTTCAGGGCGTTTCTGCTGCCGATCTGGAGGTTCATACATCTTCTGAAAATGAAGACACAGAGGGAGAGAAGAAGTGACGCTGACCCCATTTATGTTTCTTCTCGTCTGTCCGTTCCTCTTTCTCGCGGGATTCGTCGATTCCATCGCGGGAGGAGGCGGGCTCGTCTCGATGCCGATTTATCTTCTTGCTGGTCTGCCGCCTCACACGGCCGTCGCGACAAATAAGCTGTCGTCGACCTGTGGGACGGCGCTCACGACGGTTCGGTTCGTGAAAAATAAGCTGATCAATCTGAAGCTTGCCGTTCCGTCCGTGATCGCAGCCGTTGCGGGCTCCTCACTCGGGGCCCGCATTTCGCTGTCTATAAGTGAAACGGTTCTCAGGAATATCATCATCTGCGTGCTGCCGGTCGCGGCGTTTTTTGTCCTGAACAAGAAAATGTTCAGCGGCGAGGGCAAGAAGGCAGCGGCGGTGACGAAGAGGACAGTCACCGTCTCGATGATCTCTGCATTTCTCATCGGTGTCTACGATGGGCTCTACGGACCGGGAACGGGCAGCTTTCTCATCATCGCGTTCACGGTTTTCGCGCATCTGACGGTGGAGGCGGCAAACGCGCAGGCAAAGGCGATCAACCTGACGACGAACGTGACGGCGCTCGTCCTGTTCCTTATTAGCGGGAAGGTGCTGGTGCCGCTCGGTCTTGCCGCCGCGGCCTGCAACATGGCGGGCAACTACGTCGGATCGGGCCTTGTCATGAAGAAGGGCGGCAAGGTTGTGCGTCCGCTGCTTCTTGTTGTGCTCGCCATTCTCTTCATACGGCTCGTCATGGAATCTGTGTGAACTGTCACAAATTGTAATTATTCAGCACCCTCTGGAAAACTGATGAAATCCGGACGGAGAGCTTGCTCGCCGGACGGTTTCAGAAGTTTTTCAAGGGGCGGCCAAGCGGCGAAGCCGCTCTGTCCGCCCACAACGAGGAACGCAAAGCGTTCCGAGTATGGGGTGCTGAATAGTTACTATAAATTAAGAAAAGAGAGAAAAATGAATAAAAAACTGATTCTGGTTGTGAGCTTCGGGACGAGCTTCCATAAGACGCGGGAGCTGACGATCGGGGCCATTGAGACGGCGGCAGGGGATGCATTTCCGGACTGCGAGGTCCGCCGTGCCTTTACGTCGGGCGTGATTATCCGCGCGCTTCATAAGCAGGGCATTCACATTGATACGGTGCCGGAGGCGCTTGACCGGGCGCTTGCAGATGGCTTTACGGACGTCGTTATTCAGCCGACGCATATCATCCGCGGGATCGAGTACGAGAAAATTCTGCGGGAGGCAGAGCCGTACAGCTCAAAGTTTTCTTCATTTTCCATCGGCGATGTGCTGCTCCATGAGGAGAGAGATTTTGAGCTCGTCGCGGAGGCCATCGCGAAGAAAATGAAGCCGTACGACGACGGGAGGACGGCCATCTGCCTCATGGGGCATGGGTCGCCCGCGGAGGCAAACCGCGACTACATGCATCTGCAGCACGTCTTCCGGGAGATGGGACTGGGCCACTACTTCGTGGCGACCGTCGAGGCGGACCCGAATATCCGGAACCTGGTCGCGGATGTCAGCGCGGCCGGCATCTATCAGCATGTTGTACTTCTGCCGCTCATGGTCGTCGCAGGTGATCACGCGACAAACGACATGGCGGGAGAGAAGGCCGACAGCTGGAAATCTTCATTTGAGACGGCCGGCTTTTCGGCGGAGTGCGTCATGGAGGGCCTCGGACAAATGAAGAACATCCGGAGCCTCTATATGAACCACATCTGCGCGGCGATGAGTGGAATGCTCTACGGCGTCGGTGTCGGCCCGGGAGATCCGGAGGAAATGACACTGAAGGCCGTGCGCATTCTTAAGGGCTGCGGAGCCGTTGCGCTTCCGGAGCCGAAGGAGACCTGCATCGCCTACCAGACGGCACTTCGCGCCGTGCCGTCTCTTGCGGACAAGCCGGTCATTGAGATGGAAATTCCGATGACAAGAGATGAGGTCCGTCTCAGTGTGGCCTATCAGGAGGGCTTTGCGCAGATTCTGCCGGCCCTCTGCGCGGGAAGGGACGTTGCGTTCCTCACGATCGGGGACGTCGCCGTGTACAGTACATTTGCAAGACTCGGGGAGCTCGCAGAGGAGGCGGGGATCCGCGTCCACCTTGTGAGCGGCGTGACCTCGTTCAGCGCGTGCGCCGCTGCCCTCGGGATTTCCCTCACGAAGGGCAGAAGCCGGCTGCACATCCTGCCGGGGAGAGAAGCGTCTCCTGTGGAGGGCACCGAAGACACCGAAGTTTACATGAAATCCGGCCACGCGATGCCGGCCCTGAAGAAGGAGCTCATCGCGCGGGAGAAGAGCGGAGAAATCGACGTGAAGGCCGTCTCAAACTGCGGCCTTCCGACACAGATTATCGCGCGGTCCGCGGAAGAGATCCCGGATGACGCCGCGTACATGACCTGTGTGATTGCGAGAAAATTGGAATCCTGAGCTGCTCTGTCCGTCCGCAACGAGGAACGCGAAGCGTTCCGAGTCTGGGGTATTGAGCAGCTACCTTTATTGTTATATAAGTGCCGACAGATCGTCTAACACGACTTTACAGCTTTGTATTTTCATCGGAAGTCGTGTCAGACGGTCTTTTTAGTCACGCGGTATTCCTTCCGCGTGACGAGGAAGTAGAGCAGGATCACGGCGCTTCCGGTCACGGTCCAGGTGATCGGGTAGATGACGACGACCTGGCGGAAATCCGTGAAGCGGTTTAACATCGCGGAGATGTAGATGACACGCAGGATGCAGCTCCCGAAGAGCGTGATCAGTGCAGGCGCGAGCGAGTGCCCGATGCCGCGGAGCGATGCGCCTGTGATCTCGTAGGAGGCCGTCATCGGCTCAAGCAGCGTGATAAATGTCATGCGGATAAATGCGTAGCGGATAACCTCCGGGTCCGGCGAAAAGAGCACGATCAGCTGATGGCGCAGGAGGAAGAAGCTCACTGCGACCATCGCGCAGAAGCCGACTGCGCACAGCATCGCGATGCGCGTCGTCTTCCGGCACCGGTCAAAGCGCTTCGCGGCAAAGTTCTGGCTGATAAATGTCATGGCCGCCTGCGAGAAGCCGTTCACGACAAAATAGCTGATGTACTCGAAATTGAGCGCCGCGGAATTGCCCGCGATGCAGGCCGACCCGAATTTGTTGATCGCGGCCTGGATGACGACGTTCGAGATCGAGAAAATCATGCCCTGCAGGCCGGCGGGACCGCCGATCCACAGAATCTTCTTCAGATATTCCGGGCGGATTCCGAGCTTCCGGACGTCGAGGTGAAGCATGCCCTTCTCCTTCAGCAGTGCCCGGAAAATGAGTGTCGCGCTGACGCCGTTGCTGATCGTCGTCGCGATCGCGACACCGTCTGCATTTCTGTGGAGCACGATGACGAAGAAGAGATTCAGGCAGACATTGAGAAGGCCGGAGCATGTCAGGTAAATGAGCGGCCGCTTCGTGTCGCCGATGGACCGGAGCACAGCGCTTCCGAAGTCATAGATCATGAGGAACGGCATGCCGAGGAAGTAAATCCGCAGATAGGTGACGGCCATCCCCATGACGTCCGACGGCGTATCGAGCAGCGTGAGCACCGGCTTTGCGATCATTTGCCCCAGAGCGAGCATGATAAAGCCGCTCACGAGCGCGACCATGAAGCTCGTGTGCAGCGCCTCGTTGACCTTGTCTCTCTTTCCGGACCCGATGAAGCCGGCCAGCATGACATTTGAGCCGATCGAAAGACCGGTGAAGAGCGTGACGACCACGTTGATGACCGGTGCGTTGGCCCCGACGGCCGCCATGGCCTGACTCGAGGAGAAGTTGCCGACAACGGCTGTGTCCGAGGCATTGAAGAGCTGCTGCAGAATACTGGAGAGGCAGATCGGGACTGCGATCGCGCAGAGCTTGCGAAAAATGCCCCCGTCCAGCATGTCAATTTCCCTTGCATTTTTTACATCTGAACCACTCAAAATGAAATCCCCCAAAAAAGCCCGCGCGCTGCGGGCGAATCTACATACATTGTACCACGGCTGTCCAGCCTGCTGAAGGTGACACCGCCTGATAGTCGCGACCGCATGCGACTTTGGATGGCGTGTGAACAGTAACCGGCCGCATGTGATTCCTGGTGGCGCGTGAACTGTGACGGACGGTCACCGTGTGCGCCGGAGCCCCGCGAGCTTCCTCTGGAAGTCGCACAGCGACCACGCGATCGCCATGCCGGCGGCGATGCCGAGCGCGTAGAGAATCGTGGTCCTGCCGTAGGAGCCGGCCTTCGAGAGGTCGTTCCGAACAATCGCGTCCATGCAGTAGTAGAGCGTGCTTCCGGGAAAGAGAGGAATCGCTGACGTAATGAAAAACGGCGTCGACGGGGCCCGGAAGGTGCGCGCAAGAATCTCGGCGTAGAGGTCCGTAAAGAAGCCTGCGAGCAGCGTTGGAAGAAAGATGCCCCCGAAGCAGTACGCGGATAGAAGATAGCAGCCCCATCCGATGATGCCGCCGAGCATGGCCGGAAGAATATATCTGCGCCGCAGATGGAAGAGAAGCGCGTACCCGGCGGAACCGAACGCGCCCGCGGCGAGCTGAATCACTGTCTTAGTCATAGAGATCCTCCTTCAGTGGAAAATGTCAGAACAGTTGCCCGGCCAGCCACATGGCTGCCATGATGCCGAGCGCCATCGCGGCGGCAAGAAGAACAGCCTCGAGAAGCCGCAGCACGCCGGAGATTGTATCACCGAGCAGGACCTCACGAAATGCATTTGTAAACATGATGCCGGGGACAAGCAGCATGATGTCGCCGATCAGAATTTTGTCCCGGTGAAGAAAGGGCAGCAGGAACGTGAGCAGCGAGATCAGAAAGCCCGATAAAAATGAAGCCGAGCAGGTGAAGGAGATTGTGTTGAGACAGATCGGCTGAATGTATGTCTGCATCCAGAAAATGAATACCGCGACGGCACCGGCTGCTACGGCATCCGCGATATTTCCGCCGAAGAAGAGAGCGAAGGAGAAGGCCACGAGCACGCTTCCGAAGAGGACGTCTCTCCGCGAGGAGTGAATGCCGCGGATCCGGGACAGCCTCTGGCCGAATTCATGGATGGAAAAAGGAGACGCGCAGAACCTGCGGCTCAGCGCGTTCAGCTCCTCGAGCTTCACGAAATCGTTGTCGGTGTCCCTGCGGATCCGGCGCGTCTCCGTCAGGGAGGCGCCGTCCGGCCAGCTGATGGTGACAATGATATGGGACGTGATCACGAAGACGTTCATTTTCTGCGCGCCGAACGCCATGCCGATCCGGTTCATCGTGTCCTCGACCCGGCTGATCTCCGCGCCGCTGATCAGAAATTCCTCTCCGAAATCAAGGAGAGCGTGGATGATCTGCTCTCTCTCCTGCATAGGGCTCCTCCCGGTAAGAAAAGCCCCGGCAGAAAGCCGGGGCTCACGAGTTTTTCAGGATTTGTTATAATTATTCAGCACCCCTTGGAAAACTGATGAAATTCGGACGGAGAGCTTGCTCGCCGGACGATTTCAGAAGTTTTTCAAGGGGCGGACAAGCGGCGAAGCCGCTCTGTTCGCCCACAACGAGGAACGCGAAGCGTTCCGAGTCCAGGGGGCTGAACAATTACAATTTACTTATCGGATACTTTCTCCTTGACATCATCGACGACGCCGTTGACCTTTTCCTTCACGTCCTCTGTCACATCGACGACCTTGTCTCTGACCTTCTCAGCCTTTTCCTTCACGGTATCTTTGGCTTCCGCGGTCTTGTCATCTTCGTCCTCATCCTCGAAGTAATCGTCGAAGTCGTCATCAAAATCGTCTTCGAAGTCCTCCAGGTAATCAGGCGTGAAGAACTTGTAGATGGCGTACGCGATCGCCGCGACAGCCGCTACAATACCGATGACTGCAAAAATCCTGAGTAATTTGTTGTCGCTCTTTTTTTCCATGGTACTCTCCTCTCTCCTGAAAACTGCATTTATTATATCACGGAGGGAAATGTATTTCCACTCGGATTGGGCAGATTCACGAAAAAGATGAAGAAGAGGCCCTCGGGAATTGACATTGTTCATGCCGGGAAGCGCGTTTTGGGGGTTTACAACGAAGGAACTGGCGCATATAATAAAGAACCGAAGCCGGCCGGAATTCATTTTCGGAAGACTTCATAAATCGATGAAGAGAACAGTAAGCTGTGAAAGGATCACAGAGAAGAGCGCCGCATATCCTGCGGGTGAGAGCGCTCCGGTCCGGAAGCTGCCGAAGACCATCTCCGAGAGGCCCCAATCCGGCCCGGTGATTCCGTTATCATCATAAGAAAGTGGCCTGCCATGCGGGCAATTAGGGTGGAACCGCGCATATCATGCGTCCCTTACATTATAACCTAATGTAAGAGGCGTTTTTTATTTTCCTGAAATGCAGTGCGAAAGTAAAAAATGCCTCCAGGATTCCAAAGGAGGAACTTCTTATTATGGAAAAAGAAGAGTACCTGAAAGTTTACCGTCATTCTATGGCCCATATCCTCGCGAAGGCCGTCATTGAGCTGTTCGGGAAGGAAAATGTGCAGTACGCGATCGGTCCGCAGATCGAGGACGGCTGCTACTATGATTTCACACTTCCGCGCACACTGACGAAGGACGACTTCAAGACGATTGAGGACAAGATGCGCGAGATCCTGAAGCGCAAGGAGAACTGGACGAGAAAAGAAGTCACAAAGGCCGAGGCGCTTGACATTTTCAAGGACCAGAAGTTCAAGACGGAGCTGATTCAGGATCTTCCGGAAAATGAAACAATCACAGTCTATTACACGGGCGATGACTACGTCGACCTCTGCAGAGGACCTCACGTAGATAACTCCGCAGAGCTCCTCAATGCGGCATACAAGATCAAGTCCGTCTCCGGCTCTTACTGGAGAGGCGATGAGAAGCGCGATCAGCTGCAGAGAATTTATCTCTATGTCTTCCCGTCCAAGCAGGAGCTGAAGGACCATCTCGCTCTGATTAAAGAGGCGATGGAGCGCGACCACAAGAAGCTCGGTCCGGCGCTCGACCTCTTCATGTTTGATGAGACGGCTCCGGGCATGCCGTACTGGCTGCCGCGCGGCTGGAAGCTGTTCAACGCGCTGCTCGATTACTGGAGATCTGTCCATGAGGTTCACGGCTACACGGAGATTTCTGCTCCGCTCATTCAGAAGAAGGATCTCTGGGTGACATCCGGCCACTGGGCTCACTACATGGACGGCATGTTCGTTCTCCCGGGCAAGGATGAGGACGGCAATTACTCCATCGACGCGGCGAACACATACGCTGTCAAGCCGATGAACTGCCCGAACGCAATCAAGTATTACATGCGTGAGCAGCGCTCCTACAAGGACCTGCCGATGCGCATCAACACGGTCGATGTCATTCACAGAAAGGAGAAGTCCGGTGAGCTGAACGGCCTCTTCAGAGTCCAGATGTTCCGCCAGGATGACTCCCACAACCTGATCACCAATGACCAGATCGAGTCCGAGATCTCCGATATCATGGATATCGCCGGCGAGATCTACGGAACCTTCGGTCTCACATACAAGGCAGAGCTCTCGACACGTCCGGATGATTACATGGGCGACATCGAGGTCTGGAACCAGGCAGAGGCTGATCTCAAGAAGATCCTTGACAAGAAGTACGGCCCGGGCAACTATGAAGTGAACGAGGGTGACGGCGCGTTCTACGGCCCGAAGATCGACCTGAAGATGAGAGACTGCCTCGGCCGCGAGTGGCAGATGGGCACAATCCAGCTCGACTTCCAGCTGCCGCTGAATTTCGACATGAAGTATGTTGACAAGGACGGCACATTCAAGAGACCGGTCATGGTCCACAGAGCAATCTTCGGCTCCATGGAGCGTTTCATCGGTATCCTGATCGAGAACTTCAAGGGCTCCTTCCCGTTCTGGCTCAGCCCGGTTCAGGTCGGCATCGTTCCGATCCGCACGGAGCACAACGAGTACGCGAAGAAGGTTGCGGAGCTCCTGAGAAAGAACCATATCCGCTTTGAGGTCGACTACTCCGATAAGAACATGAAGGAGAAGATCAAGACCTGCAAGAAGTACAAGGATCCGTACACACTGGTCCTCGGCGACAAGGAAGCAGAGGATGGAACGGTTTCTATCAACATCAGAGGAAACAAGCAGCTGCACGGCGTGCCGCTCGCAAAGTTCATCGACATGTGCAATCAGATGAACGAGGAGCATTCGCTTGAGCTGATTGATTCGCTTGACTGATTGATTCTGCGTGTGAGAAAAGGAGCGGCGTTTTCTGCCGCTTCTTTTCGTGTATTTACATAAAGGAAAGGAATTATACATGAATCAGTACTCGAGGACCACGCTTCTCATTGGCCCGAAGGCGATTGAAACGCTGCACAATGCGAGGGTGCTCATTTTCGGCGTCGGCGGCGTTGGCGGCTATGCCATCGAGGCCCTGGCCCGCAGCGGCGTCGGCCACATGGACCTTGTCGACGACGACATGGTCTGCCTTACAAACCTGAACCGCCAGCTGCTCGCGCTCCGGAGCACGATCGGGCACAAGAAGGCGGATCTCGCGAAGGAGAGGGTCCACGACATTGATCCGAAGATCGAGGTTAATGTCTTTCACACGTTTCTTCTGCCGGACAACGCGGATGAATTCGATTTTTCGAAGTATGATTATGTCGTCGATGCGGTCGACACGGTGACGGCGAAGATTGAGATCATTATGCGCGCGAAGGCCGCCGGCGTGCCTGTCATTTCCTGCATGGGCTGCGGGAACCGGCTCGATCCGACGCAGATTCATGTCTCGGATATCTATAAGACGACGATGGACCCGCTGGCGAAGGTCATGCGCCATGAGATGCGGAAGAGGCGCGTCCGCCACCTCCTGTGTGTGTGGTCGTCGGAGAAGCCGATCCGCCCGGACGCGGAGAATGACGATGACAACTGCCGGACGCACTGCGTCTGCCCGCCGGGACAGACGAGAAGCTGCAGCGTGCGGCGGGACATCCCGGGCTCTTCTGCTTTTGTGCCGCCGGCTGCGGGTCTTGCGATTGCGAGTACGGTTGTCAGGGAGCTGATTGCGGGCTGCTGAAGGGCTGTGCGCTGCGGTTTGGGTGTGATCCGTTGAAATTTTTCCTTACATAAATGTAAAAGACCTGCTAAAATGGGTCATCGAACGAGTGTCAGATGAGCTGTGTAAATCCGGTTCCTCTGCCGCTCGTTTTATTTTGCAATGATTCAGCACCCCTCGGAAAAACGATGAAATCCGAATGGAGAGCTTGCTCGCCAGACGGTTTCATCATTTTTCCGAGGGGCGGACAAGCGGCGAAGCCGCTCTGTCCGTCCGCAACGAGGAACGCGAAGCGTTCCGAGTCCGGGGTGCTGAATCATATCATGTGAGGAGGAATGCAGTTCATGCCAAGAACAAAAGCACAGGGCCAGATCTTCGGCCTGATCATGTCGTACGCGATGGCGATCGGGATGGAGGTGTACAATATCGCGATCAAGATGGGGTATAACCTGAACGTCGGCGGTTTCAGCACGATGACGCTCAGGGTCTTCCCGGCGGCGCTGAAGGAGGCCGCGTACATGGGGATCTTCGTCTTTATCACATCGGATCTCTGGGGCAACCGGATCGGGGCTCATTTTATGGAAAAATATACGGACCCGAAGAAGGACAACCCGTATTTCTGCCGCATTATGCGCCAGGCGGGCACCGTCGCCATCATGTGTCCGACGATGAGCCTCATCGCGTCGATTCTCTTCAATGTTATTCTGGCAGGCCAGCCTGTCTGGGAGCTGCCGGCGATCTGGGTCGGAACGCTGATCAAGAATTTTCCGATGGCACTCTGCTGGAACATGTTTGCGGCGGCACCATTCACACACTGGCTGTTTGACAGGATCTTCGCGAAGAAGAACGCGAGAGTGGGGACGGCCGCGGAATAAAGTGTTTTTAGCAGGCAGAAAGGGGCTGCCGCACTCATCACGTAGTGCGGCAGCCCCTTCCACATCACCGACATAAAAAAAACGAGCTTCACGCCGCGAATTCATATGTTCGCAGGCGGGGTTTCGAATTGCTCCGTACTCTCCGCAGATCTCAGATAAAGAACCGGACGAGCTTCGTGTGGTAGACGATGAAGATCGCGAGGTCCATGAAGAGGTGAGCGATCAGCGTGCTGATAATCACGCCATTTGACTTCAGCAGAAAATGGACATGGAAGCCATACCAGCAGACGACAGCCGAGTAGGCGACCATGAGCAGCATGAGCGGAATATTCCGTATGAGCCCGTGCAGCATGTTCATGAAGTCCTTCCATGTGAAGTCGAAGTAGATGAACCGACCGATGAACAGTGTGATGAAGTACATGATCAGGGTATTGTAATTCGTGTCATTGTAGATGAAACGGATATACAGCAGGATCAGCACGACATAGAGAGAGCTCGTCAGCCGGACCGCGGCTTTCTGCTCCGGTTTTATGTGCGTGAGCCTTACAAGCAGGACGTCGAACCAGTTCGTCATGAAGACCGAGAGGAACAGGAACACGAGCAGCAGGATGTCCTGATACTTGACCCAGATCGCATAGGTTCCCGGGATCGCGTCTGTGAACTGGCCGTCGATCACATAGTAGAGCGCGAGGAAAAAGAGAATCGACGTGCTCGAGAAGACCATCTCATAGAAACTCTCGATGAGGACATACGGGCGGCGCCTGATCTTCCGGATCTGCTCCTTGTTGTAGGTCTTTGCGGCTTCCATTTCCTTCCGTGCGCTTTGCTGCTCGAGGCGCGCGATGGAAAGAATGATCGCGAGGACAAGTGCAAGTCCGATAAATGAGACCAGCATGAAAGTGCCGGCATTTTGAAAATTAAAATAATGCAGGACGTAATATTGCATAATTTTCCCTCCAAGGCTCTTAATAATATCGTGAATTCCAGTTTGAATCAAGCTCTAAAATAAACAAACCTTTTCTTTGCGGGCCGGATCATGTATGATGGTTTGTAATTATTCGGCACAACGGGCTGCGCGAAGCGTTCAGGGCCGGGCTGAATTTCTATATTTTGGTATTCTATGATGGATCAGAAGGAGAAAAAATGGCAGAGATTAAGACATGTCCTTATGTAAAAAAATGCGGAGCCTGCAGGACGATCGGACAGGATTACGAGAAGACACTGGAAGAGAAGCGGGCGAAGCTCGATGATCTGCTCCGGCCTGTCGTCCGCGTCCCGGAGATTGTCGGCATGGAAGATCCGTATCACTACAGAAACAAGGTCCACTGGGCCTTTCAGGTCGTCTACGACGGCCGCAGGCTGCGCCACGAGGCGGGCATATATAAGGAAGGAACACACAAGGTCGTTCCGATCCGGGAGTGTCTGATCGAGGACGAGGAGGCCGACGCGATTATGCGCGACATTCTTCTCATTGCCCGGAAATATAAAATGAAGATCTACGACGAGGACACGGGAGAGGGCCTTCTACGCCATGTGCTCATCCGGACGGCGCACGCAACGGGCCAGATTATGGTTGTTCTTGTCCTCGCGTCGCCCGTCATGCCGGGCAAGAACAATTTCGTAAAGATCCTTCGCGCAAAGCATCCGGGAATTGAGGCGATTGTCATCAATGTTAACAAGGAGAAGACGTCGATGATCCTCGGAGAGCGCGAGTCGAACGCGTACGGAAAGGGATGGATCGAGGACGAACTGTGCGGAAAGAGATTCCGCATTTCTTCGAAGTCTTTCTATCAGGTCAATTCCGTGCAGACGGAGAAGCTCTACAGACAGGCGATTGAATATGCGCACCTGAACGGCCACGAGACGGTTGTCGACGCATACTGCGGAATCGGAACGATCGGAATCTGCGCGGCGCGCGGCGCAGAGCGCGTCATCGGCATCGAGCAGAATGCGGACGCGGTTCGCGACGCGGAAATGAACGCAAAGCAGAACGGTGTGAAGAATATCGCATTTGTCAATGCAGACGCCGGCGAGTATCTGACGGACATGGCGGAGGAGCGAAAGAAGACGGACGTCATTTTCCTCGATCCGCCGCGCCAGGGAGCAACGGAGGCCTTCCTTGAGGCGGCCGTCCGAACGAGCCCGGGCAGAATTGTCTACATTTCCTGCGGGCCGGAATCTCTCCTTAGGGACCTCAAGTGGCTGAAGAAGCACGGATATAAGGCGAAAGAGGCGAAGGCGTTCGATCTCTTTCCGTTTACCGATCACATCGAGACCGTATGTTTATTGGGCAGACGAAAACCTGATGATACCATCCGGGTTCGCATCGATATGGACGAATACCATCGGATTCGGAAAGAGGAAGAGGAGGAGAAGAGCAAGCGTTCGTGAAATGGTAAAGAAGCAGGAGGCATTATGGACTGAGTACGAAGGCCCCGCAGACAGGAGACTGTCTGCGGGGCCTTTTTTAAGTTGCTTCGGGTTATTGCTTTGGAAATATGATGATCTGCCGATCAGACGCCGTACCAGCCGATGTCCTCGTATTTCCAGCCGAGTTTTACCAGGCCATCACGCTCCTTGGTACTTGCTGTGTAGTGATGGGCACCTGCGCCTGTGCAGTTGGGGTTGTAGAGGCGGTATAATGGCTTACCGCTCGTTTTTGGAGCAGAGTACCATAAATACCTTCATACTTCCAACCAGGCTTTACAAGGCCATTTTTCTCCGTCTCACTGCCCGTGTAATGATGCTCTCCGGCATTCGGATTGCACAGACGGTACATCGCCAGGGATTCTTGCCCCCTTGACGGTGAAGGTTGTATTGCCGAGGAATTTCATAGATCCGTCCGCCATCTGCGCATAGCAGTGGACGTTGTAGTCACCGGAGCCGTTGAAATCAGAGATTTTGATATCAGCAGCATATCCGTCATTTGTCTCGTCGGCCTTCAGCCAGCGCAGATCGTCCTGACCGTTTACTGCGGACCAGACTGCGAAGTAGATCTGCTTCGCGTTCTTGACTTTCGCTCCAGTGAGAGCTGCCTCGTAATCGGTGTTCTCTGTCTTTGTTTTGACCATCAGTGTCCGGTCGTGGCCGCTGACTTCGAACGTCTTTGCGCATCAACAGAAGACCAATTGGCACAAGCCTCTGCCTCTGCCATCATGTCGGTCACAACTCGAAGATCAGAAAGATTTTCGCCTTTCCGGATCTGATTGCACTGTTCAAGATAAGCAAGCGCCTGCTTGAGATTGGCAATGCTTGTAGCATCATCTTCTTTGCCTATGTGGGTGTACTCTGC
>Ga0256406_1001633_pt1 | contig 35454 bp, 60 predicted proteins | sample RumenRJG_03DNA_FD_185986 | JGI IMG/M metagenome (GOLD analysis project Ga0256406, IMG submission 185986) | Bovine rumen microbial communities from Lethbridge, Alberta, Canada - RJG_03 | ecosystem: Host-associated > Mammals > Digestive system > Stomach > Rumen | place: Canada: Alberta | collected...
ATCTTGCTTTTGAATTCTGGTGAATACTTTTGTTTTGGCATGAAATAGAACCTCCTGATTGAAATCTCCATGTTCATTATACATCTAAAATTTTCGAACATGGTCTCAATTCATGGTTCCATTATAGTGTTATCCGCATCACAGAGAGCAAGACAGAGGCGGGCAAGCGGCTTATACCGATACCTAAGCGGCTATTGCCATGGTATGAGGAACTGCTGCATGAATCGAATGAGTATCTGATACACCGCCCCGACGGCAGGACATACACTTATGATGCGTTCTGTCGTCACGTTTTCCGCCCGGTCATGGAACAATTCCACATGAAGCATACGCCTCATGAGTGCCGCCATACGCTTGCCAGCATGCTGGATGCCGCAGACATCAACCGTACTGTGACAAGGCTTATCCTCGGGCATGCTTTGCAGGGCGTCACGGAACGCGTATATACGCACAAGACCATACGTGACCTGCTGAAAGCGATTGACAAGGTTTGTCCTTAATCCGTAGTTAGCCAAACAAGCACAAGGGCACATGAGCCGTCTAAGGCCCGACGGTTGCATGTGCTTTTCTTGTGCTTAGGACCTAAAAGGCCTATAGTGTCTTATTTAGCAGTCGTATCAGAGGTTTTATCCGTATCCGTAGTGGTGCTGGTTGTATCGTTTGTGCCCGTGGACGTGGTGCCAGTAGATGTGTTATCCTCGGTCTTTTCCTCTACGTACTGCGGGCAGTTCGGGTTCTGGCATGTGCCATCCTCGCGCAAAACCTTGTTGCAGAAGAAGCAGCGTTTCTTGATTTTGAACATGGTTTATGCCTCCTTTGCGGCTTTCATGTCTGCCGCATACTGTGTGTCAAGCTCTGTGAGCTCTGCTTTGATTTCGGCCTGTGTATCCGTGTTGCCGGACATAGCGGCTGACAGGTAATAATCAGCGAGCAGGGCTTTGTCGGCTTTGTAGGCGCTCTCTAGCTCGGCGAGCTTCTCGGCTGCGGTGGCTACATGGGCAGGTGCGGATGTAGGTTTGCCGTCCTTGCCGCGCACGTAGCCGGTGCCGTTATCGCCGGTTCCTTTGTTGCCGACGTAGTAGTTCCAGTCTTCAGCAGAAATAGAGATATACCCATCTGCCAAAAGCTCTGCTTTCCGCTCGTCTGTGAGCGTGCAGTCAACAGGCACGGTGGCAGTACGCCTACCGTCGCTGTCGAATTTTGCTAAGTATTCTGTTGGTGTAAACATGTTTTATCAATCCTTTCTGTTCTTGAGTGGGGAACTATATGGATTCCACAAGGTACTAGCGGTAGTAAGAAGGTCACTCTGCCTATAAAACTTACCGAAGGCCCCTATTTCAATATTGCAGGGGCAAATTTTCCCGATAATACGGCGACAGTGATGTTTGAATGCTATTCAGACGCTGGTACTATCCGTTATCACAACAACACAATTAACGGAGATTCTGACTTGCAAATGCGCTGGCTGGTAGTAGGTAAGGTTTAAGTTTTATAACCGACAGCTATCCAAGTGACAAAGTATATGGATGAATTAGGTTTGAAAGTAAAGCTGTTCCACCAGATATTCCACAGTTCTATGGGTATAGCATCTTTCGAGGACACCCCAACTGCAGGGGCCTTATCGATGGTAAATCCTATAGGAAATTTGATTGTATAACGACTGCCACGATTGTCTGTTTCAAGTAACGAATTGTCTTTGTTTACCGCAATTCCCACTCAGGCGATAGCAAGTGCAACCCAGTCGATAGATGTTGATGTGCTACTTCTGTATATCTTGTCGCCTACTATAGAAACAGCTGTTCCAGGGCTATCTGATACACACACAGGAATAACTTTCAGAGTTTTACTGACGGTTATAGGCCCTTCCGCAATCACGCTGAAACTGCTTGCCTTCCAGTTGTAATATCCCCACTCAAGAATTAAGCCGTTAGCAAATTTCACGTAACCGTCGCTTGTCAGACTTGCCGCCACAATGCCCCCGCAGTTCTGTGCGTTGGCCTCGAGTGTGGCGCGGGCCGTGGCTGCGTCGCCGTCGTCCAGCAAGGTCTTGATGAAGTCGCTGATAGCGGTCGTTGTTGCACTATTGCTGCTGTTGAAGTATGGCAGCATGTTGGCCGCCGGGGTGACTCCTGCCAGCGCGCTGGTGGCGGCTGTCGTGAGCTGCGGCTGCACGACCGTCCAGACTACCGTACCGTCCGTAATGGTGTCTCCGAGCTTATTAGCGGAGCAGTCGAGCATCGTGTCTGCCGTCGTACCCGCCGTGGTGCATTGCAGCTGCAGGCCCTTCGTGAGCGTCGGCGTATAGAGCCGTTCGCCTACCGCATAGGCCTTACTGCGCTCTACGAGGCATGCGCCTGCATTAAGCATATCAACCGTAGTCAGCCCGTCAGGGTCAATCTTCACGGCAATATTGGCCGCGTTGCTGACGGCGATACTCATGGCATACGTCGCCGATACTTTGAGCGCCGCCGTGGATGGGGGCACATAGTCGGGGTTAGGGTCAAGCGAAATCATATAGAGTATTTCGCCAGCGTCAGGGTCTTTGGCAAAAAGGCCCCATTCCCTAGCGTAAAAGCCCGCCGTAACATTGCTTGTCAGGATGACGCCCGTGACCGTGCAGAGCGAATTTTCAGCTTTGACCGAACTAATCCCAAGCGTGGCCTTCGCGCCGGTCAAGTCCGTCAAATCGTCTACGTTGCTGTTGGTCTCTGTGCCATCGCCCAGCTTGATTTTCGTGAGCTCCAGTTTCGTCCCGGCTTCAACCTTTGCCTGCAGGGCGCGGCCTGCTGCGGTCAAGAGGCCGCCTGTCCAGTTTGCCATTATGATTCCTCCTTCTGAGTAACCGAATAATTTTTACCAATGAGAACGGCTCCGCCGACATAGCGCGTACCTGTGGTGCTCGCGTCTGAAACAACCGTAGGAATTACCTCGTAGTGCTTAGTAATGGTCGGTGCAGCTCCTACATAGCGTGCGTGGCTGAGTGCCGCGTCGTGAATGGTGGCGGGCTTGACCTCGTACTTGATGTTGAGATTTGGTGCCGCGCCAGCGTATACCGCCCCGCCCGCATGAAAGTGCTGTGTGAACAGCCACGCAAGATGTGCAGGCTTGTATGTCTCTATTGCCTCCAGCAGGCCGTCAGTATCAACGGTTGTGTTATTGGCATAGTCAATGTCAACATCAAAAGCGTATTCGGAGTTACGCTCTTTTAGTGTTGCCTTGCCATTCGTGACATAGCGCGTTGCGAGGCGGCTCATAAACTCCTGTGTGCTGGTTTGGTGGCTTTGCAATTTGAGCAGGATGCGGTTGCGGCGGGCCTCGTAGGTGTCGCTCGGTTGTGAGGTGACGCCGACAATCCTTTCCCAGTCCGCTAGCCCCCAGGTGGCTGTTGGCACATACATCTGCTTGCCGATTTCCTGCAAAAAAAGCCGTTGCCGCTCGTGCTCAGTAGAGCAGGCGGCAAGAACGGCTTTAAAGGTCTCGTCTTGAAACAGGAAGTCTGGCAGGTAGCGCGACAAGTCAACAGGATACGTTCTAAGCATCTGCCAGTTCACTTATCGTCACCCCCTCAATGTGGATTAGCTCGTCCTCGTTGCAGTGAATGACTTCCTGCCCGTTGAGGAGCAGATTGTCGCAGTCTGCCACGCTCGACTGATTCAGTAGAATATCAATGCACCGTGCATAGGATAGTGAGCGCAGGTCCATGCCACGCTTGGCTATGTAGGCGTTGACGTCCTTGATGTACTGCGCCTTGTCCAGCGTGCCGCTGACCGCAACCGTGATGGTCACGGGGATAGGCGTCGGGCTTATGACGGTCACGTCTGCACCGATAGGCCGCACGGTCTCGATATAGTCTGCCACGTCCTTGATGAGTGATGCCGGCGCGGCCTGCATGTCCGCATCGACTATAATGACCTTCACTGTGCCTGGGCCATTCCATAGCGGAATAACCCGCACATCCCCGACACCTGAGACGCTTTTCGCCCATTCATAATACTGGTACTTGTTGCCCGATGTCGCAGGCAGGCGTACCTTTTCAAGATACCGCTTGAGCAGCGTGTCGTCGTCTTCCTCGTCGTAACCGCCTGCCGTGGCCGCCGCATTCGTGACCGCGGTAAAGCCGGGAATTGACATAGGAATGGTTGTGATAGTGCCTGCCTTGACATTGCCGCTTTCGCCTGCGTCGCTGGCCTCTATCGCCACGTCTCCGCTTTTCTCGATAACTGCCTCTGCCGTCGTGACGAACTTCGTGCCTGCGCTGGTCGTGAAAAGCGTGCCCACCGGCAGCGTTCCTGTACCTGTCACCGTGACTGTACCCTCGGCCTTTGTGGCGGCTCTTCGCACGACACCAAACTCTGCCGCAATCATGGTGAGGTAATCGCCCCAGCTGGTGTCAGCAAAAGCCGCTTTATAGAACTGTTCCAGCTCTACCTCGGTCTTGGCGAACTCGATGGAGTTGGACGCGAGCATGTCATACTCGAACGTACCTTCTATCTTGCTGGCATCGGTAGAACTGTATCCCTGCAGTTCCTTTAAAATGTCCTCCTGCTCTCTTGCTTCATACATCCATAGTCACCTCCCCGTAAATGGTCGTGAGTGTGATATTACAGGTCACGGTAGGCCCGCTGTGCTCGAACTCTACTTTGTCGATGCTCTTGATGTACGGGTTCACGTTCAGGCACTCGACAATGACGCGCTTGAGCTCGCTGTAGCGCTCCTGCACGCCCATCACCTTGCCGATAAACGGCTTGAGCTCCACGCCGTACCGCCAGGTATAGGCTTCATGCTCATAGCGCTCCGTCTTGAGCGCCTTGTAAATCCAAACCTTGATGGCCTCCTGCCCTGTCACGATGATGTGGTTGCCGTTGCCGTCCATCAAGAACTTATCCTGCTCGAAATCCCAGGCATATTCCTTGAAAAGAGGCAGGTCATCCGTGGATGTGCTCTCGCTGGCCGTGCTCGACACGGAGCCGACAAAGGGAAATTCCTCGCTCATAGCTTCACCACCTTATCTGCAATCACATACAGCTGGTCGTTCTCGAGAGGAACCACGAGCACGAGGTCACCGGGAACCAGCGTATCCGTCCACGTCTCATCGTTGTCGATGGGGTGGTTGTGACTTTCGTAGGCAGGATAGCCGCTGCCCCCGCCACGGTACGACGTTTCGCCGACGACGTGGCGTGTGTAGTTGGGCAGGAGGTAGGACGAAATATAACAGTCCTTTGCGGTGAGCGTGATGTCGTCCAGCCTCACCTGTATGGCGGGCGGCGGGGCGAGCACAACGCCGATACGGGTACGCGCTGGCAGCTCGCTCTGCGCTATGCTGTGCAACGTCTCCACGAGGTTTCCTGCGCTCTGCTCGACTGTCGGGATTTGTTCTGCCATACTCTCACACCTTCTTTTCCTCGTCTGTGACCTTCTCCTCGTTGGCGATATTCTCAAACTCCAGTTCCAGCTTCATCATGTGTGTACCGTCTGCGAACTCGTGGGAGTCGCTCTTGATCCAGAACTGCCCTGGCTTCAGCAGCAGCTCCTTAACCATGATGGAGTAAGGTGCTTTTACACGGTAGTCACCGAGACAGTCCAACGTGGCCGACTGTTCAGGCTTCTTGATAAGTGCCTTGACCTCGGTCTGCGTGTCCTTCTTCGGGTCGGTCTTGTACACGTCCTGTATCATGGAGTATTTCTCGATGAGGTCGTCATCCTTGAAAAAGCTCGACTGGTTCCCCTGCTCGTCCGTGATGAGCACCTGATTGACCATGTTCTCGATGCTCTCCTTATAGTGACTGTTGAGCAGGTTGTTCAGGCCGTTCGCCTCGTAGCCTTCGATGAGCGTGCCCTTTTTGATGATGTCCAGCCTGGCACCGTTCATCACGGGATGGTACTTCACCTTGTCTTTCTCATCCGTCTTGTCGGCGTTGAGCTTTTTCGCGGCCTCCGTGTAGGCCATCATGATAATCTGGTAGCCCGTCTTGCGTACCGCGATAAACGAGACAGGCGTGCCTGTCTGCTCGAACGTACCTGGCTCCACGCCCAGCTCCTGGCAGATGGCCGTGGCGATGTCCTCGGGCGTCATGTCGACGAACTTTCTCGTGGTCTTCGACTTCGTGAGAATAAACAGATGGTCGTAGGCCGTCACTGTGACGAAAGAGGATTTCACATCCTTTTCCACGTCGTAGACGTTGCCGACAAAAACCTCGTTGCCGTCCTCGTCGTAGCCGTGAACCGTCTCGCCGTTGTCGATAGGATAATCCTTGATATTTGGGTCGCGCGCATCCTGCACGTACTCGAAAACCAGCTTACGGGCGACTGCCGTCCGTGAGCCGCTCCACGTGATGCGATGCACGAGCTGCGTGATGTCGTTCCCTTTATGCTTGATAATCATGGCTTGCTCAACTTCTTCAGCTTGTCAAGATTGTTAATGGCAAGGTCCTTCAGATTGTTGTTCTCGGCAATTCTGCGCCATTTGTTGTACTGCCCATAGGCATGCCGTGCCTTGTCCAGCACGTCCGATGCCTTCTTGAGCTTGTTGCGCGTCTCCTCGCTCGGGTCGGCCGTGCGGTCTCGCAGGCCCGTGGCCTCGTCAATCTGCTTCGGGTTGTTGGCGAACGGTGTGTTGAGGTCCTTGAACTCCGTGAGCTCCAGCGTGAAATAGATGTCACGCGTGCCGTCCTTCTCTTTGTAGTCGAAACGCATGATGCCAACGAGCAGGTTCACAGGGCTGTCCGTGATAATGACGCGCACGGGCTTGCGTGCTTCCTTCCACTTCGTCAGCAGGGCCACACACTCCGCGGGCGTCCGGCTGTCCCCCACGACAAAGGGATAATCGTGCTCAGGGTCAGGAAAAAATCCCTCGAAGGAAATCTCCACGGCACGAGGCAGGCCGAACACCAGAGCCTCGCCCAGCTGCTCGACCGCCACGACCTTGTTCCCCTGCCCCGTCTTGACCGTATACTTCGACGGCGTGACCGGCAGGATGAACTTTTCACTGTCCGAGGACAGGATGAACTGCCTGTGTGCCTCGCCGCCTCCGTTCAGCGCGAAGGCCGCAAGGTTCAGCAGGCGGCCGATATTCGTCATAAAGGACATATCCGTCACGCTCCTGCAAAGTTCACATTCGCCTGAATAATCTGCCGCACAATGGCATAGGCGATTTTATCGATATCGGCTTCCTCGCGTACCGTGAAATTATTGCCTGTTATATTAATCATTGGCGTTTTCGGTGCCTCGCTCTCAATCTGCTGCTGGATGAGCCGCTCGGTCGTGGCCGCGGGATAAATACGGCTCCCCTGGGGCAAATCGATAAGCTCGCCGCCGTGCTCGTTGACCTGCGCGAGACCGTGGGCGGCATTTGCCGAGGCAAAAGAGGCGATACCACCGGTAGCAAACGAAGGGACAAAATAGGAGCTGCCTGTCCAGTCACTGCTGATTTCCTCGTCTGTATAGACGCGCGTCTCGGTACGGTCCTGCGCGGCCGCCGTGATGGCATCATTCGCGGCCTGTATGGCACTTGCCGCGCCTCTTTCAATACCTGCGAACAAGCTGGAGAAGAAACCGCTTACGCCCTGCCATGCGCTTTCGATAAGGCCGATACCGGCGTTAATGCCATCGGCAATACCAGGACCACAGGCATCCGCGTCCTCTTCCACTGGGGAATACACGCTACTGTCAAACCAGCCAGGCGTATCCTCCCATGCGCTCTCCGTACTGACCTGCGCTTGGGCAAAGGCATCAGCTAGAGACTCGCTTGTAGCTGCACCATCTTCATTGATGGCGCTGGCCTCTTCGCTGAACTGCTCGCTAAGGCCGCTGAACGGGCGACCATTTATCCAGTCGCTGATTGCGCTGAAAAGCGGTCCGAGCCCTTCGCCGGAGTTATCCTCCATCATTTCATTGATGGCAGCATAGGGATTTTCTTCGTCGGGATTGATTACGGCATTGTCATAGTCGTCGTAACGCATGGCTACCTGGTCGATATCCTTGACGGTCTCAGGGGTAGAATTATCGACGGCGTTAAGATAACTGCCTATCTGCACACCTGCCTGCTCGCCGATAACGCCACCAGCCACCATGCCGAACTGCGTGCCGATAGGTCCTGCAAGTGAGCCAAGGACACCGCCTATAGCTGTACCTGCCACCATACCGAAGCCCTGGCCTGCCGCCTCATTCGTGCGTTCGCTATTCTGCTTCAGCACGTCCTGCTGGTACTGCGCCAGGCGATCGACCTCAGCCTGCGCCTTGTCAATCTGTTCCTGCGGTGCGCCCTTCTCCTGCAGGGCCTGCAGATTATCAGAGGCATCTTTAAGATACGAGGCCGCGTCCTTGAGGTCGTTCTCGTTCTGACTGCGCGTATGCAGGCCGTTAGCTACCGCCAGCACGCCTGCAACGGCAAGGCCGGGAGCCATTTCACGGATAACGCTCCGCGTTGCCGCAGGTACACTGGTTGGCGTACCCTCTGGGCCACCTGCTGGAGCACCACCGGCAACACTCTGCCCGTTGACCACAACAGACGTTGCGTTGACGGTCATAGAGCCAACAGAAGAACCTCCGAGAGTATCAGAGACTTTTCCGCCACCCTTGCCAAGCATTCCGCTAATGCCGTCCACCGCACTTCTTGTGAGCTTGCCGATTTTGTACAGAGCACCGGCCAGCACACCGCCAGCGAGCACAGAGCCGACACCGTCCAGAGCGAGGAACTTGTTCACGAGGTCGCCGACACCTTCGCCGACGAGGTCCATGATGCTCTTAGCACCGAGGCCATTATCCTCAATGCTCTTGGTGAAGTTCGTGACGAGCTTTGTCCCTTCATCGACAAACGAACGCAGACCCTTGGCCGCGCCCGAGCCTTTCATGAGCTTAATGGAAAACGACTCCCACGCACTGCCGAGCAGGGTGAGACTGCCGGAGAGATTGTCCATGCGGATGCGGGCCTGCTCCTCAGCCACGCCGTCTGCATTATTGACGGCGTTCTTTATCTGCTCCCATTTCTCGTCCGTGACCTTCATCATGCCGAGGAAACCAGCAGAGCCATACGTGCCAGCCAGTTCTGCGCCCAGACGGCCTTTATCCTGCTCGCTTAGGCCTTTGAACTTTTCACGCATATCGTCGAGCACTTCACGGAGCGGGCGTGCCTTGCCTGCTGCGTCAAAGGCTTCGATGCCTAGTTCTGACATGGCGGCAGCAGATTCTTTGGTAGGCTTTGCCATACGCTCCATGAGCGCACGAATAGCAGTACCTGCACTGTCAGCCTTGATGCCGCTGTCAGCCATTGCGCCGGTCGCTAGTGCCACGTCCTCGATAGAGTATCCGAGAGCACCTGCGAACGCGCCTGCATACTTGAACGTGTAGCCCATCATGGCCACGTTGGTGTTCGCGTTAGCCGCAGCCGCCGCAAGCACGTCTGCGAAATGGCCGGACTGCTCGGCAGGCACGCCGAACGCCGTCATGGAGTCGGTGACGATATCCGAAACCATAGCCAGGTCTTCACCAGAGGCCGCGGCGAGGTTCATCACGCCGGGCAGGCCCGCGAGCATTTCGTCGGTTTTCCAGCCAGCCATAGCCATATAGTTCAGCGCCTGCGCGCTCTCCGTGGCCGTGAACTTCGTCTGCTGGCCCATCTCCAGCGCCTTATTGGTGAGCGCATCCAGCGCACTGCCTGTAGCGCCCGAAATAGCCGCGACCGCACTCATGCCCTGCTCGAAATCAGCCGCGCTCTTGACCATGTCATACATGCCATAGCCGATACCAGCCGCACCGGCCATCTGCATGGAGGTGTTCATCAGCATGCCACCGGCAACACCCGATGCCGCGCCGCCGAGCTTCGACATCATGCCTGTCGTGTGGGCGTTCACGTTGACGTTATACGCTTTGCCTGTGATAGCCTCCAGCCGCTCACGCAGGCGATTCAGTACAGGCGTGGCGTTGTCCTGCGCGCTGATACCCACGCGGCGCGTGCCGGAGAGCCCGCTTAGAGCTTCCTTCGCACCGCTCGCCTGCCGCTTCAGCTGTTCTGCCGCCATACCGGCTTTCTGCAGCTCGCTCTGCATGCCCGAGGTCTTCACGGACTCGATGCCCTGCTTGAGCCCGCCTAGGCCCTGCCGCGCCGACCGGATACCGGCCGTCATCTTGTCCTTGAACTCGAGCACTGCGCTCAGTACAAATTCCTTTGCCATTATTCCACCGCCTTATGCACGAGCTGCAGGCCCGCCAGTTTCGTTTCACGTTCGCTCTCTGTCACGCGCACCGCGTTGCAAAAGAGCTTTTCCGTCTCTGATAGCGTCCAGAAGTAGTTGACGTCGTGACCGTGGGCAACGAGAAAGGCGGCCGTAGCCGCCTCCCAGTCGCCGCGTATCAGTTTTTTAAGTCTTCGTGTACCTTGGCTTCAATATCACGGCTGAAGCCTGCCAGCTTCATAATCTTCGTGGAAAGCGCGTTGATTTCGCCGGGCAGGAACAGCGCAACGACAATATCCGTAGGCTCACCGCAGCCATAAGCCTGCTGGAGCTTGCGGTTCGAGAGGTCCGGCTCTACCACGGACTGGTAGACGAGGTATGCGTCTGCATCCGTGTCCTTCAGCCCCTGCGAATCAAGCAGGATGGAGCGTTTCGGGATTTGCACCGTAACCGTGCCGATGCTTGTCTCGATATCGTACTGCTGCTTCTTGCCCTGCTGGATTTCTGCTTTCTTGTTAATCAGGTCTTCAATGCTGACCGCCATAGCTTACTCTACCTCCTCGATGTAGGAGACATCCTCCGGCGTGAAGCCGAACGGGTATTCCTTTTCCACAACTTTGCCCTTTTCAAAGGACATGAGCGTGAGCTCGTTAAACCATACATTGTCAATGCAGACGCGCTCGTTCTGCGCATCCACCATATCTGGGTCATTGAGCAGGCCGACCAGCGTAGCGCGCGGGTCGTGGCCGTTCTTCCACTCCTCCAGATAGGCATTGATGTTGCGGTTGATTACGCTCTTGATGGTGAAGGAGCCCTCGCCCTTCAGCCCGACAATCTTGGAGTCCACGGAATTACCGATGATGACATCCTCGCGGTTTGCCGTGACCTTAGCATCGAACTTCTCAATCTCAAAGAGCAGCTGACCGTCCCACCATACCTTGCCGTGGTTGCCGTTCCAGCGGCGGCGTCCACGGTATTTCGTCTCTTCTGCTTCTCTAGGCATTTCTCATAACCTCCCTTACATCGTGAAGACAGTCTTCAGGTCTTCCATCGCATTGACCGGCTTGATGGAACCCGCCAGAACGACGTTCGTGCCCGTGTTGTACTTGCGGATATCCATGGCACTCATGTTCTCCACATCCTCGCCCTTGAGCTTGGCATAATTGCGCTGGTACTGCTCGTCGATGTCGACCGTGTTGTTGCCGTCTCGGTCGAGCACGTTGCCTGCAATTTCGCTGAAGTATACTTTGATAGCAGAAATGAACAGTTCCTTGTGGTCGTAGTCGTTGATGACCTTGCCTACATAGTACTTCTTGAACGTGTCACGGATGTCGTCCGTAATCATATCAATAGCCTCGATAATCTTGATGTAGCGGAAGTCCTCACCCTTGTCCGTAGTGAACGAGGTGAGGCTGTTGCAGGCACGGCCGATTTTCACACCGTCCCCGTCCTGCTCATCAAAGAGCACGAGCTCGCCTTTGTCGATGTGGCTGTCGATTTCCTCAATCGGGTCAACCTCAGCGACCTCGGTCAGTTTGTAGTACGTGGCCGAACGGTCAAGAGCAAGCCCAGCGAGAATGCCGCAGATGCGGGCCGTGTACTCGAGCGCCGTGTAGGTCTTGTACGTAGCGTTGCCATCATCATCCGTGCCACCGTCTGCGACCTTGATGCCGGAGCTCGTGAAGTTCACGACGCCCTCATTGTCGGCCGCCTGGTTCGCAAGCACGGCCTTGAAGGTCTTGCGCTTGTTGGAGCGCTCGGATTTAATCCAGCTTGCGAGGTCCTCCTGCTCTTTCGTGGTAGCGGTAGGCGCGCAGAGCCAGTTCCACTTGATGCCCTCCAGCAGTTTCAACACGTCTGCCTGTGCCTTGATCGTCTCCGTGGTCGTAGTGCCACCCTCTGTCTGAGTGCTGGTAGCCTTCACCGTGTCCAGCGGCAGCGTGTAGACGAGAACGCGAAGCGGCGTACCCAGCAGACACTTCTTCACAAGGTCTGTATTAGCCTCGGAAAGGCCGCTAGGAATATCCGAAACATCGTTAATCTTGTAAGTATTGATGGTGTTGGTCGTTTCCTGTTTGAGAATCATAGCGACAATGCCGCGTGCGCTTCTCTTGATGGCCGTCGTGCCCTTTGACTTGAAGTCGATATAGACACTAGGCAGGCCGAACACCTCTGCTTCATTTGCCATTGATTTAATCCTCCTTACTGATATTCAAGGTAAGTTCCTGCATGAGCTCGGCGTTGACCGCATGCAGTTCCTCATCGGTAAAGGCGTCCGCGAACTCCAGCGTAAAGATGAAGTGCATGACCTCATCCACGATGCGCGTCTCCGCCTCACTTATCGTAATGGCCCGGTCGGCGACATAGAACACAGGGAAAAACAAAGCGTACAGTTCCTCTTCCTTGTTGTAGAGGTCTGCCCGCTTGACGTTGCCCTGTGCATCCTCAGCCGCCACATAGGCAATATCCACCTCGATGCTCCTCTCGGAGATAATGCCATCGTAGGGTTTTGCCCTCGGGGTCAGCTCGATATAAAAGAAGGGCACATCCTCCGTCTTGGCGACGTTGTCGAAATGCACCTTGTACTGTGATTTAGGGTATTTCGTACGCAGGAGCGACGTGATGGCCGCCCGCAGCGTCTTGAGTGTGAGCATCATTTCTGCGTCAGCTCCTCCATAGCGGCCTCGGCGAAGGTCTGAAACGCATCACCAAAGGTATCCATAGAGCGGTGAAGCATTTTCTTGCCCGGCACAAAGGCCTTTTTCAGCCTCTTACCGATAGCCGGCACGTAACGGCCCACCCTCTGCCTGTGCCCGTACTCGACGCTGTCAGCATAAGCCGTAGGGTTGCCAACCTCGGTTCTGCCATCAACGACCTTGGAACGCTGCCACGACTCGCGCAGGCGGCCGGTATCGACCGGCGTGTTTGCCTTGACCTCGCCGATGAGCTCCTCGGCCGCCATAGCGACGAACTTGTCAGCTGTGCCGTGCTCCTGCTTTTCGAGCTCTGCGAGCTTCCTGTCCAGCCCGCCCATGTCGAACTGCATGCTAGGCACCTTCCTTCTGCCGCCGCACGGAAATCTCCTGATGCGTCGGGTAGACGAACGGCCTGCCTGCATACAGTGTGAAGGTCTGCCCCTGGTGCGTGACCTGCATCACGTCGTTCGGCTCGATGACGAAGGCCGGCGACAGACAGAGCCGCAGGTCGGTCGTGACGTTGTACGTGCTCTGCGTCTTGTCGGCCAGCAGGTCTTTGCCGTACTGGCTGAGCTTGCAGGGCACGTCCTCGTAAACCGTGGTCATCTCGTAATCGTCGGAGCCGTCATCGGCCTCCGCGTCTGTGTAGCGCTGCACCGTGACTTTATCATGGTACATGGTACGCGCTAAAATCCCTCGCAGGCTCATGCGTGGCTCACCACCCGTCGATAGAGATTGAGCTTCGGTTTAATGGAGTTGAACGTGAGGTCCGCGAGCACCGCCGCACCGTCGACGTTATTCACCGCGAACTTGAACTCAGTATCGTCCATCTTGATGTTGCTGAGCGGCCCGGACGGCGTAAAGCTCAGTTCTTCGTTCTCTGCCGTGCTCTCGTCTGTCAGCCGTTTCATCACGAGGTCAACGACCGTGTAGACGAGCGTATCGGGAAAATCCTCCCTGTGGCAGTAGTCGAGAATATCCGCGACCAGCTTTTCACTCGCAAAGGCCAGCAGGTTCCCGTCAGGACTGTTTGCGCCCGCGAGCAGTTGCACCTTTGCGGCGATTGCCTGCACTGCTTCGTCCTTTGTCATCTGCCTTATCCTCCGCAACAGGGGACGGCGCATCGCGCGCCGCACCCTTCTTCATCGGACGGTAGCCCTGTGCCGCGTAGATAACGCGGTAGGCCAGCTCCGTGGCCTCGATGGTGTGACCGTCCTTCTCATACTTCTGAAACATTTCCGCTCACTCCTTAGGCCGAAGCCGTAGCTTTCGGTGCGAGCACAGCGAAAGCGTTCTCCTTGACCGGCAGGAAGCCGAGGCGCATCGTGGCCTTGATGGCGACCATGTCGTTCTCAGCGAGGGAGAGCGGCTTGTCATCAGCCATCGTGACCGTCTGCAGCGTGGCCTCGCGCAGCACCTCGTACTGAATCTGGTCGCGCACACCGACAAGGCTGTACGTCCAGTCACCTGCGATAGCCTCGGCCTTCGTTGCGTCCCACGCATTCGTCCGGCAGAACTCAATAGGCTGAGAGTAGAGCGTCGAGCTGTCTACACCCGTAACGAAAAGCTGATTGCCGTTGCTATCACGGAGCTTGCGCAGGGAGTTTTTGAGTGCATAGCCAGCGGCGAAACCGTTGACGTCCATGCCCTGGTCCTCAACGAGCGCCATCACGTCGGAAATGTCGAGGTCGAGCTTGGCGTTCGTCCCCTCTTTTACCACACGCGTTGCGCTGTTTGCTACACCGTAGATGCTTTTTGCGAATGGGCTGTTGGTGCCGAACAGGCAAGCTGCATCGATTGCCTTGTAGAAAGCCTCAGCGATGTACGGGCGCACCGTGGCAAACACATCAATCGTCGTGTCGTTCAGTTTCTCCTTGGAAACCGGAATGATTACACCGATTTTCTTTGCCGTCAGCACAGGGAAAATCCACTTGGCCACGGAGGTCTTGATGCGCTCCGTCTCGCCTACCCAGTATGCGCCGGGGCCGTCCACCATGACGGGCACCTTCAGCGTCTCGGAAGTCATCGGCTGCACGCGGGACAGGCGGAGCACGGACGAACCGCGCGTTACCTCCTGGATGATGTCCGCCGCAGTCGGCGCGGGCACGAAGCCCTCAAGGTTGTCTTTCAGAAAAGTCGTGTCATCTGCCATTTTCTTGGTCCTCCTTTATCGTTTGACCTGATTCTTGTATATCGCATCAAAGAACGCGTTACGGCCTGCTGCCTTGCTGGCACCCGCACCGGCACTCGTACCGGCTTTCGGTGCACGGCCCTTCAGCTTCTCGTTGACGGCGTTCTCGATAGCCTTTTTATATTGCTTCTCAAACGTAGTGATGCGGTTGAGCGTGCTGTCATTGTCCTCAGCAATGAGGAAGTCCATAAAGTCCACGGGGATTTTCCGGTCGGAGAGCACCTTGACCATTTCAAGCTTGAGCTCTTTCTGGGTCAGCTCCTTCTCCTTGGCCTCGAGCTCCTTGCGGTTGTTCTCGAGCTCGGCTTTCTGCCGCTCCTCCTCGGAGAGCTTGGACAGGCGCTCGGCCTCGGCCTTCTTGGCCTTTTCCTTCGCCTTGTAGTCCTTCTCCCACTTCTTCTGCGCCTCGGACACCTTGGCGGCGACCAGCGCGTCAATGTCGACCTGCTGCTCCTTGCCGGAGTTCTCCGCCTTGTCCTGCTTGCCGGAGCCCTCAGCAGATTTCGCATCTTCCTGCGTGCCGCTGTCCTCCGTTCCAGCCGCCGCGCCGTCATCGGCGAACAGCTGCAGGTCGAAATCTTCGTTAAGCATGTGTTATTCCTCCTAAATTTGAGCATGAAAAAGCGCCTCAGCGTTATGCCTTGGCGCGTGATATACTAAGGAAAATCATGAGTGATATCTCATCTGCTTCATGAGGTCCTCCGAAATCTCCTTCAGTCTTTCATCAACCACATCGTTAATGCTTTCTGGCCGGGCTCCTGCTTCCATCAGGAACTCGGCTATTTCTTTCGGTGTGCCGTCAATCTCCAGTTTCATCAGCCAGCACCTCCTATCATTTCGAGTGCCTTGTTGTGAGCCTCTTCGTCTGACACATCCTGCTCCGCTGTGTCTGCTGAGCCGTCGGTTCCCTCGGCCTGGTCCTCTGTCTCCAGCGAGCTCGGGTCGAAAGGCACCGTGTACTGCTCTATCAGCTGCATGGCGGTCTCGAATACCCGCGAGACCTTGGAAATCGGGATGCCCTTTTCGTGCAGCACGGCCACAATGCCGCTCGCTGCTCCATCATAGTCAATCTCGGCAACTGCCATTTTGTTCACCACCTACAAGAAAAGCACCCTGCTTCCGCAAAGTGCTTTGCAAAACGTATGTAATTTCTAAAGTCAAGCGACCTCGACTGCCTCAGCTTTTTCAAAAGCTTTATGCACGGTCTCACGGTACTCTTTCCAGAGGCTGACGATTTCTTTAGGTGCTTCGGCCTTTATCGTCAAAGACTCCCCGTCCCAAATCATGTAAGGCTTTAGCCTGGTCCGCATGTCATCAACTTTTTTTGGAAATAACAGACGCACCATAATCACCTCCGGTTCTTCAGCGTCTCATAGGTACGATATTCCGTATAAACCTCGTCGAACTTTCCGTCTGCCAGGGAGTCTACTGCGTAGCTTCCTAGGCCACTTATATTATAACCCGAAAGAATTAACTCCACAACCGGTTTTTTGAACTTAGCTCTTAATCTGTCTATGTAATAGGTGTCAAGTTTTCCACCATGCTTCTTCCGATAGTTCTCGGCATCCTGCCAATGAATATACTCATGAACGAGTGTACTGAGTAAATCGGAGTTATCCCCAAAGCTGCTCTGTACCGCATCCCGGCGTTCGCGAACACCTAATACTGCATCAAGCGAAAGAACATTACGTGTGCCGTTATACGAAGCAAGCACTCCATCCTGCATTTCCTCTGTACTCAGTATATAGATTGCAGGCAAGCCCAGCTCCTCTATGATACCCAGAGCCTTCTGTGCTTCTGTCACAAGCAAGTTAATCTCGTGCAACTGACGTGGTTTCAGATTTACACGGTCTGAGACATAAATAGGGTTATACGCCTCAACGCGTGTCACGTTAACAGCCACATTGCCTCGTTTAAACTTTGTCGTGTCGCTCTTATCATACTTCACAGCACGGTAATGCTGTACAGCTTCTTTAGAGCCAATGTACGTTTGATACCAGTCCTCGTATTTCATGCCCGCAGGCACGTACTGCGTCGTTTTCCCGGTCTCGGGGTCGCGTGCTATGCGTGTGCCCTTCGGGCGATCCTTCAGGCCGCGCAGGCTGCCGGAGATGGTGGAGCGGCAGCGCGGGTGAAGCGGGGGCATGTTGTAGCCGGCGTCTGCATCGTCAACGGCGAATACCATGCCGTCGTGCTCGCGGCAAATTTGCGAGGTGCGGTTGTCGAGGGTCGCGATGAAGCGGTAATACCGCATGCCTGCGTCCTTGATACTGTCCAGCGCCGCACGGTTCTGCACATAGTTGAGCTCCGTCTGCACCAGCCGCTGCGCGTTGTGGATACCGACGTTCATGCGGCCCGCGACATAGCGCGAGAGGTCGTTGAGCGATGAGCCCCGGTGCATGGCCGTGAGCATGGTCTGCTCGATGGTCCTGCCCAGCTCCGCGTTGTTGTGCCAGATGCGATCGGAGTAGTTCTTCCCGCTCCACGGCGTGCGCGTCACGGCCTCCAGCTTTTCCTTGTCCAGCCGGTTCACCGTGACGCCGATGCCCGCCCGCTTGCCTATCTCGTAGAGCCCGCGGTAGTAGAAATCCTTGTAGGCGCTCGGCAGAAAACGGCCTATCGCGTCCTCGGCCTTCTTCGTGAGTTTCGAGAGCTCCACGAGCGTATCGCCCTTGAGCTTGTCGAGGCGCGTGATGCGGCTCCGCATGGCCAGCACGTTCAGCTCGCGCAGCAGCTCCTTGTCACCTGTGGTGGCAATCTGCTGCACATACTCGGCGATGTCCATACGCCATACGCGGAACTCGTCGCCTTGCAGCATGCGCTGGGCGGCCGCCATGTCCATGCCGTTCTGGTCGGCAAAGCGGGCATAGAGCTTCGCTATGTCGTCGTCGATATGGGAAAGTGCCTGCCGGTAATAGTCCGCGAGCTCTTTCTCAATCTCCTGCCGGCATTTCCTGTGCCATTCGCGCTCCAGCTCCTCATTGCGCCGCGCCCAGTACGCTTCGATCTCCTTCTGCTTCTGTGCCGAGGTCTTCGTAGCCATTTTCCTCCTGCTCCTTCCTCAGCTCCTCCATCTCCTCGGCGGGGTCCGTGACGAACGGCAGGAGCGAGAGCAGGCGTTTCTGTGATACCAGCCCATAGAGCTCCTTCACAATCTGCGCCTGCTCTGCGCTGTTGGCGGGGATATTCGCCGTGAAGGTAATCTCGATGTCACGGAAATCAATGTCAGCCGCGCTCTTGAGCTTCAGCATGCCGCCGATGAGCTCGATGCGCCGCTGCAGACCCAGCTTAAACCAACGCTCCTTGTGCGAGCGTATCTGCTCCAGGCCGATAAGCTTGTACTTGATGGCCACGCCCGAGGTATTGCCCGCAAAAGACTCATCGCTCATGTCCGGCACACTGCTGAACTTGTGGATGTCCTTCTGCAGGCGCGTCTTGATGTTCTCGATGTAGGTGTCGTTGAGGTTCTTGATGAGCCATTCGGCGCTACCACCCTCCTCGAACGTCAGGACCTTGTCATGCCGCATTTTTGCCACATCTTCATCCGTGGTGCCGCCGACATTCTTGAGGATGAGATAGGCGTCCGTGAAATCCTCCATATCGTCAAGCGTAAGGGACTGCGCTTTGTCGTAGGCATCGACGAGCGTCATCACTGTCTCGAAGTCGCCTCTCTGGTCCTTGTTGTTGGCGTAGGCCACGACCGGCACGTCGTCGAAATAGTGCGGCGCGGGTCCGCTGATAGCTCGTACCGTACCGCTGTCGTAGGCGTAACTCGTGACGTTCTGTGCGTCGTAGACGTCCACGAACTCATCATAAGTCACACCGTCCAGATTGTAGACGCGGTAATGCCGGATAGCGTAGAGGATTTTCTTTTCCAGCGTGGCCGCACACACGAGGATAACTTCCTCGGACGGTACCATGCAGAAACGGATTTTTGCATCCTCATCCATGTATAACAGCTCGTAGGCCTCGCCCGTGACGCTGGCCTCGCCGGCCAGTTCCATGTTGTGTGCGGCCTCATCGTTGTATTTGAACACTTCCTGCAGGGCCTCGACCTCGTCCTCGTTCTCGGAAATGGAAGAATAGGCCACAGGCTTGCCCATGAAGAAACCTGTACTCATATCTGAAATGTACGCACAGTAGTTCGAGACAATCTTGTTATTCGGGGCATTGTTCGCACGCTGCTGCTTGTTCAGGATGTCATGCTGCCCTGCATAGTACCGCTTGAGCCGCAGCACGCGCCCGCGAAACTCCTCATGCCGCAGGCAAATAGTCGCAATATCCTGCGTCGTGAGCTCCGTCTTTGTCGTGTAAATTCTCACAAGCCGAAATCCTCCTTTCTCAGCGATATAGCTGGGCGGCGCAGGGCCCGCATCAGATTACCGCAGCCGTAACGCACGGCATCAATCGCATGATTATTCTTATCGGGATAGGCGGATATGAACTGCCCGTCCCGGTTGCGCTCATATTCATAGCCGGCAAACTCGCGGAACGCATTAGGCGCCCGCCGCTTGTCGATGTCGATGGACGCCAGCCCCTGCAACCAACGGATGCCATAATCCACGCTATCGGGGCCTTTCTTTGCGCCATGCACGCGCAGGCCAAGGGAGCGCATCTCCGCGATGCTTTTCGGCTCGGCCGAGTCGGCGAAGATGTGCGCGTCCTTGACTGGCAGGAGTGCCTGGATGCGCTCGGCCGCTGGGCGGTTCATCAGCTTTTGCTGGTAGAGCTCGCCAAAAATGACGAGCCGCTCGTGCTTGGCGTCGTAATACATCATGACGAAGGCCAGCGGGTCCAGGCTGAAACCAAAGTCCAGCCCGAAATACAACCGGTCAAAAGCTGCTATCTCCGCATCGGTCAGCTTCACGTCGTGGACGTTCTCGAACACCGTGCCCCCCGTGCCCGTGACCTCACCGAGATACTCGTGGCGGTAGGCTGTCTCGTTGCGTTTCTTGAGCGTCTCAGCCGCTTCAAAGAACACATCGCCAAGCCAGTCACGCGGCACATCAAGATAGGTCGAATGATGCACGAGTTTGTCCGGCGCTTCGATGAGCGCCTCCTCGTTCACCCAGCTATTCTGCGACTTGGGCGGGTTGTACGCGCTGATTTCCCAGAACGTAGGTCCGCCGCGCAGTAGTGACTGGTTGATATTGCGGATTTCCTCGGGGCCGCTGAACTGGTCGAGCTCCTCGAGGAACACGATACCGATGTAACCGAAGGGCGGCTTGATGGATTTGATTTTCTGCGGGTCATCAACGCCCGAGAAGTAAATCCGCTGCCCGGTTGGCAGGTAGGTCATCTGATGCGGGCTCACGCTCATGTGGAAATAAGCATCCTGCCCGAGCGCATGCACCGCCCACTGCATCTGTGGAAAAACGCTCCTGCCGATGGTCTTGTCGACCTTGCGCATCACGAGCGCGTGGCAGGCAGGATTGCGCATGAGCAGGAGCACGACCATGATGGCCGCGAACGACGACTTTGTGGAGCCGCGCCCGCCGGCCAGCGTATAGTAGGTGTGTCGGTGCTGCTTCATATCGTTGTACAGGCCCCAAAAGGACGGTGCAATCAGCTGCCTGAGGTCAATCGTCTGCATGGCAATCCTCCTCGGGCGGCTCGATGAACTGCACGCGGTCGTCGGTCTTCTGCTCAATCACGAGCTTGTCGAGGCCGTAGCGCCTTGCAATCTGTTTTGCAGCGTCAAGGCGGTCATGCACGCCGACCTGCTTCTTAACGATTTTCGTCTGGCTTAGCCCGTCGCCCGTCCCCTCCGTTGTTACGACCTCTTCCTTCAGCTCGCCTCGCATAACCGTCGTTAGGAACTGCATGACCTCTCCGGCATTTGCAGTACGCTTCGCGTCCATCTCCGCGAGTTTCGCATCGATGGCGCTTTTGATGTTTGGTTTTGTTAGGTTTTCTGCACCTGTAAACCTTGCCGTCTTATCAGAATATCCTGCTTTCCTTGCCGCTTCCGTCCTATTCCCGGTTTCGATGTAATAATCGACAAACCGCTTCTGCTTTTCCGTCAGCTTCACATGACCACCTCCTTTCGTGGCAATACAAAAGGCACCCGCTATTTGCAAGTGCCTTACAGTCATTCAATTTTCATCATGCGCGCCGTTTCAGACAACCAAAAAGGACGCTGCCGTCTGGTAACGTCCTTCATGTATTCTGCTTTGTTACTCTTACGCCTTGGCGAGGATGGATGCAAGTTCCTGTTTAGCGCCAAACCCGCGCCCGTACCGCATGCCCATCGACATAGACAAAAGCGAAACCACCAGAGAGTTCAGGCTGGTTCCTTCGTCCTTTGCCATCTCTGAAAGCGCCGCGTGCATATCTTTCGGCGTGCGCACGATAAATTTACCGCTTGCCTCAGTGTCTTCATACTTTTTGGGTGCAGGGATTTTCCTGCCAAGCTCCTCAGCCGTATCAATCCATGACACTATAGCATCATGTACGTTGACTAATGCCTCGGCCCGTGTCTCCCCGTCGCTCATGCACCCCGGCAGTTCTGGCACAACAGCTACAAAGCCGCCGCCATCCTCCGCTGACAATGCCGAAATCCTTACTTGATAATCGTCGGGATTTACTGCACGCATATTCCTTACCTCCTCCATCAATCCGTTACTTGATGATAAAGCTTCAATGCCTTCTTGACATAGATTGCCTTTAGCGGCGATTTTTTGCCGCGGGAATCGACGATAAGCATCTCCATCAAATCAGGATGAGAGAATACGTAATGGTCGCCTTTTCCCTGTCGGCAGTTAAAACCGCCTGTCTTAGTAAGCAAGGTACGCAGGTCATCAAACTTTACATCCGCAGGATTGTTTTCGATGTTCCTCAGCAACTTTTCGTAATGCCCCATAGTATCTCCTATATCTCTAGGTTGATACTATATATAATATCACTTATAGCAGATACAGTAAAGATTTTTCACTACAAAGCCGCCCGGGATTTTCTCTCAGGCGGCTCATTGTGGGGTGTTTCGCCAAGTTCCGAATTAGGAGGTAAAAGTAGGCTAATCGGTGGTACTGCCACCTTTCAGCCATATGGAGGCGGTAGAGATACGTGCTCTCGGCAGAGTTGCGTATTTGCCGCCATATTTCCCCGCGCTCCATGTGTGACAAGTTCAAAACACTGTAACTCGACTAGGCGCTACGCGGGGATTGGCACGGTGACCCCTAGGGCCTCCCTTGCCTCTCGCGCCTATACTAGCATATTACCACGGGAAAACCGTCAAGATAGTGGCACTATCTTTTTTATTTAAAATTTTTTCAGACGCAAATGAATGTCAACGACTTTGGCGATTATCTCATGCCAGTACTTCCGCACGGTGTAGTCACTTATCCAGTTGCCCGAATCGAAAAAGCGTCTTTCTATCGCCTGCACAAAAAGCATCTGTGTCATAACCACCCAGGGCCGCTGCCCCTTTACGTGCTCGTTGTACTTTTCCGCTTCACGGCGGCAGGCAAGGAAAATGCTCTTACGCTCGCCTATTGCCCGCTGTACCACTTCCACGGCCTTCAGCCAGTAATAGGCATCATGGCGCTCATCATAGGCCACAGACGCGACTTCCGCCTGCTCCGTCGGCGCGCCAGGCATACTGCCGTGCCCACCTCCTTCGCCTTTGCCCCGGCTAAGCGCTTCAGCCTTGGCCGCCTTATAGTCCTTCATTTTCTCGGCGTAGTGCAGCAGGTAATCGGAAGCCGTTTTCTTATCCTCCTCGATGGCCTGCTGTAACTCGCTCCATTCCTCATTACTCACCAGCATGTCCCCGCTCCTCATTTCCTTTGGCCGCCACACACAGCGCCGTTACCAGTATACCTATCGAGCTCCCGACAAAAAGCCCTACCACAAAAGCAACAATCACCAGCCCCATTATCCGCGCTCCTTTCTCTCCTTTTCCTCCTCGGCCTTCTCGGCCAGCCGCAGGCAGGTTTCAAAATCCTCTCTGTGCTCCGCCTCGCCTTTCTTCCGCTTGCGCATCTGCTCCGTTATCTGCAAGATTGGCAGCGTGCGCCAGCGTAAGTCGTCAAACAACATCATCGCCCTGCTCCGCCCTTCTTTTCCAGTATTCGGCTACCTTGTTCATGCAATATTCAAAGTCGTCAATGTCGAAGTTACATTCATCCAGCAACGGGCACCAGGCACAATAATCATCAGCTTCTAGAAGCTGCATCACGGATAGTCGCAACGCCTTTTCCAGTACCGCTATGCGTTCTTTATCAGTAGCCATCTGTATCCTCCAATCCGTACGGCCCGCCAAATACCTTGTGCTCCAGCCACATGTTCACGACAGACTGTATGCAGTCATCATGGTTGCAGTCACGGTCAGCATCTACAGCAGGGCAAAAATCACAGCATCCCTCATGCTCTATGCTTTCCAAATATTCACGTGCCGCCAATTTCAGCGCGCTTTCAAGTTTCGCTATTCGGTTCTTCAGGTTCTGCGTTTCAACCCACGCCTTTAAATGCTCTTTGCGCTTAAAGCACTTCTTGCACAGCACCTCGTCATCCATCGCGGGCTCCTTCCCACAGTAAAAGCAGATGCCTTTGGCAATCCGCTCGCGCTTTTCGATTGTCGCTGCCTTGTCTCTTGCCATATTTACCGCCTCTCTTTTATCAGTCCCTGCCACGCTAGGCACATCCCCATGCCGAAGCGGTTGAGACACACGCCGGTCTGCTCGTCGTACCATATGCGTATATACCGCCCGTCAATGTAGCAGACCGCAAGCTCCCGCCCTTCGGTCACGTGGAGGTGAAACCCGCGCCAGGACTGTAGCCACAGCGTAAAATCATATACTTCTTTCAGCCGCAGAAAGCCGAAATAGCCGATTTTATCGTATTTCCGTTCAAGCTCTCTGCGCTTTCGCTCTTTCGATTTGCTCATAAGCAACTCTTTTAATTCTTGAAAGTTGACTTCATCAATGTTTTCTTTTGCCCCACAGGTGGATGATGCAGTAACACACCATGACCAGCCCCATAGCAAAGATAAACTGCCAAATGTCCCGCACGCGCTCTAGGTCAATGCCGCCGGCAATAACCAGAATGACAAAGGCCAGCGCCACGGAGCCGAGCCACAGCAGAAAATCTACAACCTTCAACCGCCGAGGATTCCTCGGTAGTTGCGGTTTTTGAGGTAAGCTATTAAATTTCATGCCCATTGTTCGCCTTTCTTTGGTCTAATATCTGCTCTGATAGTTTCTCAATTTGGTATATAAAATTATAAAAGTTATACATGTCATCATCTGTAGGTAAATCTTTATCGCTATTCTTCGCAAACGCTATACACCTTGCAAAGTGTGCTAAGCCTTGTGCCGTCTCTTTCATAGCGCCTTCTGACAACATATCGTTAAAGCCATTTTTGTTTATTTTGTCTAGGCACCAATAAAAAATACTGTCACCCGCTGACATCTCTTCCTGCGTAATCCATTGCAATATATTGCTTCGTTCGCACCTTTTCAAAAACTTGTCTCTTTTTAGCATGCCTTATTCGCCTTTCTGCTCGTATAGCTCACGCTTTATCATTTCCTCGTTGTCAATCTCCCGCGCTGTACGCTTGAAGCGTCTGCCACCGTCTCTTTCGGCGTTGCTTGCGTTGATTCTGACAATAATTTCTTGACGTGCTGCCTCATCACAGCCCACCGCCTCCATAAAGCTAGTCACAGCTGTCATCACATCACCCGCCTCGTCGCACGCAGTTCTTTTCTTGTGCTCTGCTCGACAAGTTCAAGCTTCTGTTGCTTTGTCTGCTTCACAGCATCGGTTATAGCTTCCAGTTTGTCGTCCGTGATGCCCTTTAGCGCCATCTTACGCCGCATGTCGCGCACCATCTTTCTTGTGGCACTGCTCACCTTGCCCCTCCTAAAATCGTCTCTAAGCGTGTTTTGCATGTCCGCCTATATAGTTATATAGGTTTTACTATTAAAGGCCATTACGCGCCATTTCTCGCAGTCTGACAGCCTATTCTGATTTATCGCTATCGGTATTTTCCCAGTCAAGCTCATCAATTCCGTATTCCTGATAAATCTTTAGCCAATCCTCGGCGTCCATAGTGACTTTCCAGCGCGTGTTGTTCTTGCGGTGAAACACAGCGGGTAATCTGTCACTCCCTGCCGCATCCCGCTTAGCCTGTGCCAGCGCATCATCAATGTTTAGGTGCTCAACACGCTTGCATTCTATGTGGATTCCAGGCAACCCGACTAAATCCGCCGCTTCCCCTGTCTTTCCGCAATACTGAGCCGTGCGCCGCACATTCTGCCAGCCTGCCGCCCGGAGGAACCGCACGAGTTCAGCTTCGCCACGCTTGCCCTTGTCCCGGCTAAACTTGCCCATTAGACAATCTCGCTCCTCCCTTTGTGGTGCCTCATACCGCTATGGTCTATGAAATCGTGCGCGCCTAAGAATGGATTAGGTGCCCATGCCAACCCTTTATGGGGGATTGGCTTCACGTTCTTAAAGGCTTCTGCCAGCTCCTCTGGCGTAGCCTTGCGTACCCTGACTTTGCCGTTCAGCCTGTCTTCCATGCGCCTATACCTCCTCGCCGTGTTCTGTCTTATAGACGATGCTGTCATAGATTTCCTCGATATCCTCCACGGCCTCCCGCACTCTATCAACGTCAGCCTGGCAACGGTACGAATACGCACCCTTATCCGCAAATCGCGTTGCTGACCGTGCCAGCCCGCGAATATGGTTCGTGAGTCCATAGGCTTTATCTGTGCCTACCCGTGCCTCTGCCCATTGCAAAATTGCTTTGGTCATATCGCCGCCCGCCTTGCGGCTCTGCTGTGATGTAAATTGCTCTGCCATTATTCTGCCTCCTTGTAATACGTATTAACACGTGTTATAATATCTTGTGAAAGGGGTTGATTCCTACGACGCCCAAAAAGCTCATAGATTTGCTTAAGGCTGACGGCTGGGTGCTTGAGCGCGTACGTGGCTCACACCACATATTCAGGCACCCAACGAAGCCGGGGCGCGCTGTTGTGCCGCTGCACGGTGGTGACTTGAAGCCCGGCACACTCAACAGTATCTTGCATCAAGCCGGTCTGAAATGAAGTATAGGAGGTTTACCATGAACAAACTGCTTTATCCCGCTGTATTCCATCCCGAAGACGTGGGCGGCTATTCCGTCACCTTCCCAGACTTGCCCGGTTGTGTCACCGAGGGCGACGCGCTCCCCGAGGCCTTGTATATGGCTGAGGATGCACTAGGTATTTACCTCTTTACCCTAAAAGAGGATAAGGAGCCCATCCCGCCCGCGTCTAACCCTGCTGATTTGCAGGTCAGTGGCCGCGACTTCGTGACACTGGTCGAATACGATGAGGCCGAATACCTGAAACGTACTGACCCGCGCGCCGTCAAAAAGACACTCACCATTCCCGGCTGGATGGATACTCTAGCAAAAGAGCACAACTTGAATTTCTCCAACCTACTGCAAAATGCAATCCGCCGTGAGTTGAACCTGGAACATGCTTAACCGTTGGCCTGCCGCCTTGGCAGGTCTTTTATTTTGCTCAAAATGGTATCTCGGGGTCATCGGGTGCCGAGGTCTGCGCCTGACCGCCAACGGCACCATTTGCCTTGAACGGGCTGATACTGGGCCCGAGGTTATCGGCGATGATGGCCGGGCGGCTGTGCTTCTGCCCATCCTTTTCCCATTTCTCCATGGTGAGGCGGCCCGTGACGAGCACGCGGTCCTTTTCGTTAAAAAAGCCGAGGGCGTTGTTCGCGAGGTCGCCGAAAAGCTTAACGCGGACGCTGCCATACTGTGCCTTGCCGTCCGTGCCCTTGCCGTTGTAGAACGACAGGTTGAACGAATACTGTGTCTTGCCGGTCTTCGTCTTGCGAGACTCCGGCTGGAACAGCGTCCCATCGAGTGAAATGTAGTTTGCCATATATTTGCCTCCTGTCAAATCGTGCTGATGTCGAGATTGGTGCGCTCGGAGCCGCCCGTAAATTCCAGGTAGTAGGCGTTGCTCCGCACGCGGTCGAGGATGCGCCCGCCGTAGGTATCGTTGAGTGTCTGCTTGCTGTAGTTCGTCGTGATGATGGTGGCGAGCATCTTGTCGTAGCGCTCCGAGATGATACTGTCAATCTTGCTCTTTATCCATGCCTGCTGGTTGTTCTCCGCCCCGAGGTCGTCGATGACCAGAAGCGGGGTCGTGCGCAGGCGCTGCTCGTAGCGGCTCGCCTCCTCACGGTTCTGCTCGCGCATAGAATAGAGCCTGTCAATAAGCGATGCCATAGCAATCATATAGCCACCCTTGCCACGGTCAATCTGAAAGCGGAGGACCGATGTCGCCATCTGTGTTTTGAGCGTGCCAACTGGGCCAGCGAGGATGAGCCCCTCCCCTCGCTGCAAGTGGCTGTCGATATGGCCGATGTATTTTCCCACATAGTCGAAGTTCTGACGGATACTCTCGTTGTCGGGCAGGCCCCTCAGTTTGATTCCTTCATAGGTCGTGCGCGAGTAGCGCAGATGGATACCGTGATAGGCGAGGTCAGCAAGCAGTTTAGTCGATAGGCCATCCGTATTGGTCGTGCTTATGGGGGCGTTTCCAGTACTCCTCGTTTTCTCGGTCGATTTCTGCTTTCGTTTTTGGTCGATTTCGTCGAGCAGGTCGGCCAGATGCCTGTCCTGCCGTTCCTCCATGTCCATTGGCGTCCTTCCTTTCATCCGGCTCGTCGTAGCCGTTCTTTTCCCAGCGGTTCAAAATGCTTTCCACGTATCCGAGGCTGCGCGCGTTTCTGAGCACCGCCCGCTCGATAGCCTTGATGACCGTATCGGCCCCGTAGGTCTTTACATCATCTGACAGCCTTTCCAATTCCCATCCGTTGCAGACAGGCCGGATATTCTGCTGGTAGAAATCCAGCACCTTGCCATCGGGTGACTCGTGTATATTACTTATAGGGTTATTATTGATACACGTGCGCGCGCTAGTAGAAGAAGTAGAATGTTTATGTTTATTGTTTATAGTAGTGCTCAATGGTTGACACCTTAACTGTTCATTTTTGACACCTAAGGTATCACTGGTTGATAGCTCATTTTTTGACACCTCATTTTTTGATACCTTAACTGTCAAATCTTCTAGGTGATATTTGGTCTTCATCCTGTGCCCAGGATTGTACGCTTTGATGAACCCTTTGCTTATGAGGTTTGCTCTCATCGACTTGACTGTGTTACGACTGCCTATGCCTGTTTCCCTCATAATCTGCGAGTCAGCCACTTCAAACCAGTTCGGCCAACCTAGATTGTTCGCGACACCGAATAATCGAAGGTATATCGCCTGTTCCTTGGCTCCCAGCTTGCCCGCACTCTGCTCGATGAAGGCGTTCATCTGTTTCACATAGTTAATGCCCACGGCCTCACCTCCAAAACACAACGGGCGGCTCGCGCCCGCCGTGCTTCATATTCACAGTCAATGGAGGTCGCCGCCCTGCGGCTCTTTGATTTCGCCGGTCTCGGGGTCTACGTTGTCCGACACGTCGTTCCCCTGCTCGTCAATGGTGATGGTCTCGTCGGGGAGGTCTGCCATATTCTCAGCCAGATTGGTCTTGATGGTCTCATCCTGCGCCACCTGGCGGACGAACTCGGTCTTGATAGGGGCATATTTGAGGACGCGCTTGATGACGGTCTTTTTTGCCATCTCGTCGAAGTTCGTCTTCCACGGGCTGAAACCGCTCTGCGCTGCCTTGCTGAACTTGTTCATATGGGAGCGGATGTCGTCAACGCTCATCACCTCGAAACCATAGCCGCCCGCTTTGGTGTGGAACACGGCGTAGTAAAGGATAACGGGGCCGCGGTCCTTGAGTGCCGGCACGTGCTTGAGCTTCGGCTCTAGGCCTAGCTCATACTCGAAGGTGTCGTTTTCGTGTACCTCGTGCGCGCTGATATCGGTGATTTCGCCTGAACGGTAGGCGAGGTCCACGAGGCCCTTATAGCCAAGCTGGAACTGGCATTCCAGCTGACCGTGGTTGCGGTACGGAATGAGGTATGCCTGCCCGAGTGGTGTATTGGGCTCCACACCAAGCTGGGCGGCCTGCATCATGGCCCCGAGGAACGATTTTGGCGTACACTGCGTGAGCTGGGGATTGGTGCTCATCGCGGTCAGCACCATGCGGGTGAAGCGCTCGCCCGTGAGCACGGACGGAAGCGCCTTCTGAATCTGCGGCATCATCTTGACCACGAGGTCCTTCATGCTCATGGTTCCGTTCTTGGCTACGGCCTGCTGTTCGGCTGCTTTCTTGATAACTCCGCCTTTTACTGCTGCTGTCATGTTGTATCTTCCTCTCTTTCATCAAATGGTGAAACGGCGGGTCGGCTTGCCGACCTTGCTGTATTTGGCAAAGACGTCGGGCATTTCTGCCTTCAGTCGCTTGCTGTCAATGGTGGTGCGCCCGGCCACGGTCTTCCAGCACACGCGGCGGGCATCGTCGCCCGTACCGGCAAGGCCGATTTCATTGTCTCCGAGCATGGCGCATAGCTTGTTCTGCACTTCCTTGAGCTGGGTGTCGATGCTGGTTTTGGTCTCTTTTAGCTCGTCATAGCGCTGAATGAGCGCTAGCGAATCGCTTGGGAGTGCGACGGGCTCGACCTGCCCGCCCGAGAAACGCTCCCTGAGCGCCTGTGAGCACGAATCAGAGCCATCCAGTTCAGGGGGAGTATTACTCTGTACCCTTTGCCAAAAATCGCGCTCAGCGGCCGCGAGAGCGGCTATATCTTCCTCATCGCGCTCGACAGTCCAACTGACGAAATGGTTGCCGCCTACGAGGCAGGCGATATACCAGCGCGGCAGTCCGGATACGAGCATGTAGTGCTGGCACTGCACGTAGTAGTTTGGCGGCACCTCGCCGGCGTCCCATTCCTTTTTGTTGAAGGCGCTGGTGGTCTTGCATTCGAGCCCCGCGTCCTCGCCCACGAGCAGGCGGTCGAATGAGCCAAGCATGAAGGGATTCTGCTTGTTCTGATACATGCCGCAGCGTTCCACCTTCTTTCCCTCACGCTCGCAGAACTCGTCAGCCACGAGCTGTTCCAGTTTGGTGCCGAAATGGACCACTTCCTTGTCGCTGATGTTCTCGGGCTCCACCTGCCCGGTTTTCTCCAGCCACAGCTGATAGGCCGATTTCCATGGGTTCAGCCCAACTATGGAGGCCGCCTCGCTCCCACCGATACCCAGGCGGCGAGCGGCCAGCCAGTTCTCTCTCTCCTGCATGCTCTCAAGCGTCATGACGAGCGAGCAGTTCTTGCTCAATCCTGTTGCCATAATTGTCTCCTTCCAGCCCTTGTGCTATACTGAGGGCATGTAACGATACTAATCTTCTAATAGAGTCATGCGGTGCCAGCCGTATGGCTCATTTTGTTATGTTCGGAAATAGGGACAACTCGTTATCCTGTGGCATAACTAGCATTTTCTCTTTCGCGGCTTTGTAGAATTTCTTATCCACCTCGAAGCCGTAACAGGTACGGTTTAGCTCCATGCAAGCGCGAAGTGTCGAGCCGCTGCCCGCGCATGGGTCAATCACCACATCATAGGGGTCTGTGAAAATCTCAATCAGCCGCTTAATGAGGTTTACCGGCTTTTGCGTCGGGTGAATTTTGGGGTAGATTTTCGCGTTATCACGCTTCCACTCCATCCAGTTAAATATCATGTGCTTTTTACCATCCGCCCCCAGATTGTTGAACTTGGGCAGCTTATCACGGTAGAGCACCATAGCCATTTCTGTTGCCCCGACAATCTTCATGTTGGCCTTTAGTACCTGCGCTGAAAAATTCTTGATGAAGAAAATCGGATATGCGTGCTTGAAGCCGTACCGTTTGCCCAGTTCCTCTATCATGTGTGTCTGCTGAAACGAGCAAAACAAAATCATTGCCGGAGCTTGCGGGCTTGTGCGGCCTGTGCTTTTCTTGGGTTCTTTCTTTAGCAGGCGCGTGCAGAAATTGAAGAACTCGGGTAACTTAAAAATGTCATCCGTGCGAAAAAAAGATTGCCCCGCGTATTTGCTTTCGCCGTTCTTCCTGTCGCCGCCAACGTACCATTGAGGGTTACTGCCGTAGGCGTTGGCTCCCAGCTGGTACGGCACATCCCCAATTACCAGCTGTGCTTTGCACGGGATATCGTACCGCTTATAATTGGCGTAATTGTCGTTGTACAGCTCTATCTTTATCTTGCGTTGATGTTGTTGCATTTTTTCTCCTGTTACTTCCCCATCCTGTGCCAGCCATGGACGCCCACCATATACTGTGGCAGCCACGAACTGGGTGCTTTTGCGCTTGCCATGCGCGGCTTCTTTTCGTACCCCGCCTGCCGCATGCGCCGTTCATCCGCCGTCATGTGCTTAGACACAGCGCGGATGCAGTCGTGATAGGGGCAGGTAAAGCACCCGTGCCCAGGATGGCGGTCCTTCAAAAATCCGGCTTCCATGTCGGCCCCTTCTTTCTGTGGAACTCATCGAACCAGTCCATAAACGCGCTTACGTGCTCTTTGATGATGTCAAGCGCGACTTTGTGTTTACCTGTCAGCCGTTGCGTGAATTTGGTTTTTCGGTAAATGGTCTCTCTGTCATCATTGAGCCAATAGACCGTTGTACCTTTTTTGGCCTCCTCACCGTGCGTAACAAGATAGGCCAGCCACCAGTGACCCGCATAGTAAAAAATCGTCTTGTGCCCATCATCCACGGTATGCACCTCTAGGCAAGGAATATCTTTACGAAGTTTTGACATTGACATCCTCCTATAGCAAGCCACGTACATGCAGCATCCATGCGGCGAGTACCAGGCCGCCCAGCGCCCCGCCCGCAAAGGCGAAGATAAGCACCCACACCCAGCCGAAGAAATACGGTAGATGGTGGTCGTCCCACCATCTAAGCCCTCTCTTAACCATGTGCATCCTCCTTTCAGAACAACATGGCCACTATCGCCGTCACCGCAAGCGCCCCTGCCAGTGACATGAGCGCATCATCCCACCAGTGCGGGAACCTCTCCTTTTCGCTCATCTTATGACCTCCATTACCTCTTCCTTGGTCATACCCATCTTTGCCGCAAAGGCCTTGATATAGGTATGGCCCGCTTTTGGTACGAAAAATCCCTGCTTCTTGAGACCGTCGTTAACCTCGCGGATAAGCTCCTGCGCGCGTGACCGGTGATACCCTGTCAGCTTGTATACGTCGTGCCAGTCCAGAAAACATGTTGACTGTGGTCTCATAAGTAAGCACCTCCTTTGTGGTACAATCACCTCGAAGGGAGGTGATATCATGACACAAAATGAATTGCGGAAAATCTTTGAACAAGCAGATGCCGAAATGAAAGCCTCACTATCTAAAGAGAAACTATCCGCTATCATGCGGGAAAACTCCGAAGATGATGAGCCTATAGCATCTGCCACTTTTGCCGCGTACTATTTGAGCCAACAGTTTTTATTCAAAGTACTGGTAAAAGCTCTGTGCAAAGATTGAGCCAGTCGTTCCGCAGGCGGGTTTATCTTTCCTTCTACTGCCTTCAGCCTGCGGTCGATATCGTCAAGCCGTTCATAGATTTCAGCTATGGACGGCTCTTTTTGTTTGTCCATCCTCTCACCTCCTCGTGCTATAATCACCTCAAAAGGAGGTGATGAAAATGGAGCAACATATATGGCCCGTATTAACCCTTTTGTTTCAAGGCGGCGTTGGTGCCCTTATCGTTTTGGCTGTAACGAAGAAGATTGAAGCTCGTAGGGAACGAGCAAAAGTAAAACAATACGTCATGCTCTTGCTCAGCGAAGTATGTTTGCATGAACAAATATTAGAAGCTGTGCGTTCTATCCCTATCGTTCCTAGCGGTATGGACAAACGGCGTTGCAGGGCTCTCATATCATTCATAATCTGTTAATATCGAAGCTCGCCTCTCAAGGCGTTCTAAAGTATCTTGAAGCTTACAAGAAAGGTCGTTAGAAATTTTCTGCCGCGTCCATTCGGGAACCAGCAGCAGGCTCAACGACACCATCGCATAGGTAAGGCTGACGAGTTCCGTTGCCGTAGTGTCTGGGTTGCTTGACCGCTTCAGGAGCAGTTGCAACTGTTCTTGAAGCGGCTTTTTTACCTCATCCATTGCTTCCCTCCTCAGTTCACCTTGTGCCCGCCGAATATCACGTGTACGTTCTCGCTCGTGACCTCGCCGTATTTCTCCGTGGCGTCCTTCAGCATGCGGAGCACCTGCTCTTGATTGAGCTGCTCGCTATTGCAGATGATCGTGACCGCCGCCTCCAGCGCGTCATCACCTAACAGGCCGTACCGCTTCTCCAGCAAGGCCATCGCCCAGCCGATGCGGCGGAAAACGCCCTCCCAGAAGGTTTCCTCAACTACCATCATTGCGCGGCCTCCTTACTGTTTACCCAGCGCGTCGAACACGCCGTCATTCCACACAATCTGATACCCGCTGTGGCCACCGTTGGTGTAGGGCTTTTCCTCACCGTACTGCCTGCCCTTTTCCGTCAGCCGCCAGTGCTTGCCGTGGCGCTCCATGAGCCCCGCGGCCTCAAGGCGCTTGTTCGCCTCCACGGCGTTGGGCTTGCCAGTCTTGCATCTGAGCCCTTGGCGCTCGGCAATCATGCCCGCGTTCAGGTAACCGGGGTGTGCCTCGGCGGGAATAAGGCGCTGCAACGGTGCCGTGTCGATGCCGTATGCCTTGCCCACCATCTCCTGCGCGGCCGCCAGTGCCATGCCCGGCTTTACGTGGTACGTGAGCATGATGGCCTGCGCCGTGCCGCCGATATCCGTCACCGCCGTCTTGACCATACGGGTGCGGTAGTGCGGGTTTGGCGCGATTTTCGGGATTTGGTACGCGCCTGTCTTGCGGATGCTCGGCAGGACGTCGTGTGTTACCCAATGCTTGAACTCCTTCGCGCTTTCCAGCTTGGAGCCGAACACGAGGGAATAGACGCCACTCTCGTTGATGAGCGTTGCACCGCGCTGTCCAAAACTCGGCGACGTTTTGTCGTTGAGTTTTTTGTCTTCATCGTCAACGTGCATAGCTACGGCTTTGTTTGTGTCGGAATAACCGAGTGTGTCGGCAACATCTTTACCAACAAACCACGGCTCATTGTCGATGATGACCGTGCGCAACTGGCCGAACTTGTCATTGTTGAAAATCTGAATATCTTTGCTCATTCTGTCCTCCCTGTTTTCTTGCATTTACGTAAGTTATGCTGCAAAAAAAATTCGCAGCACATCGTCTCCCGAGAGCCCCATCATTTCGATAATCTTTTCGATTTCACTACGATAGAAGTCACTCGACCCGTTCATCTTACGGTGAAGGGTTGCCGCGTCAATCCCCATCTGTACCGCCACTTTTTCAAGTGTCAGACCACGGCGAACTACCTCGGCTTTGAACTCATTCTTTTGGAACAAATTATCACCTCCTCTATGCCTTGCGTAAACGTAATATGTTGCTTATTCGTATTGCGTTTACGTATATTATACTACGCTATGCCTTGCGCCTTGTCAATACTTTTCTGCAATATTTTACACTATTTTTTCTTTGCCGTATTGCGTTTATGCAATTCCTTCTATATAATGGGATTTAGAAGGAGGCGGTCGAAAATGACTGAAGATATGGGAAAGAAGCTGCGCGAACAGCGCGTTAAATGTAACCTTACTCAGCGCGATGTAGCTAATGCCGTAGGCGTGACGGAGGCTACGGTTTCCCGCTGGGAGTCAGGGCATATAGATAACATGCGCCGTGATAAAATAGCTGATTTGGCTAGGGTGTTGCGAGTGTCACCGCTATTCATAATGGGAATAGATAACGAGCCCTCCGCCCCGCCCGCGCCGCAGAAAAGCATAGAAGTATCGCCCGCGCAGAAAGAGGATCGTGAGCACAAGCACCTACAAAATCTTTTGTCGGATCCGCATCTCCGCCGGATTTTGGAGTCCAGTGGTCAGCTGAATGAAAGTTCACTGCAAGAAGTCCAGAATTTCATTGACTTCCAGTTGGGGAAGAAGAAGCAATGATTCTTGCTGTACGAAAATGTACGAAAAATATATTGTATAAGCCGCATGATAAGGGTATAATATCCATATATAAAGAGAATTGTACGAATTTACGGAGAGGAGTACCTTTATGAAGGCTGCTTTGATAGAGAACCTGATTACTGCGCATTGTTCCGGTGATGAGCGTCGTTTTGCCGACGCCCTGCAGGAACTTGTCGAGGATGAAACCAAAAAAGGTAACACACCGACTGCTGCTAGATTACGCAAGGCCTATACACAAAAGAGAGATTCGTCTCAATCGTCGGAACCTAGACACTTTTTCAATAGTTCGGCGTTGTCTTCTACGCCCACTATGGCTGCCCCCCGCGATAAGGATAGCCTGCTAGAGCTTTACGAAGTCCTCAGGCCATCCGTTTCCCTGGATGATGTCGTGCTG
>Ga0256406_1001635_pt1 | contig 35438 bp, 19 predicted proteins | sample RumenRJG_03DNA_FD_185986 | JGI IMG/M metagenome (GOLD analysis project Ga0256406, IMG submission 185986) | Bovine rumen microbial communities from Lethbridge, Alberta, Canada - RJG_03 | ecosystem: Host-associated > Mammals > Digestive system > Stomach > Rumen | place: Canada: Alberta | collected...
AATCATAACTGCTTGTATTAACAGCATAGTAAGCCCATACTTCATTCTTTGAGAATACAATGTTATTGACTATACCACGCATTTTTATATCAAGTCTCTTACTCACCATAGAATCATGAATATCCATCCAGTTAGAATGCTAACAGTGCTAACAAATGCTAAATAATAGCTTATCAGCATAGTTATATATAAAGTTAAAAGCATACCTATATAGTGTTAAGCTCATATTATATATAGTGTTAAAAACTCATGATACTAATGAATAATTGATTACATGTTAGCAATCTGTTAACAGAATTTGTATGATTATGGTTATGGTTAACAGGCAGTCAGAGTAATTGTATTAACAGATAGTTAGATAGTTGTAAAAGAGAGATTAACTGTCTGAGAGATTAACTGCCTGTTAATCTGTTAACAATGAATGCAATGAGATAATGTGCTGTGTTGTAAGCTAGAATCAATGACTTGCTAATTTTTATAATCAGCACACTAAAATTAGTGTTAACAAATGCTAACAATTAATCACAATTTACTCAGAGTATTACAGTAGTGCCATATATAAGGCTGGTATATTAACATAATGTTAGCAGTAAGTATGTATTTTTTAATCGTGCTATGATGCTAATAGCACTGCCTGATGTTAGCACTGTTAACATTTTTCAGTATTAGTTTCTTAGAATAATTGACCATATCACAGCTCACACTGTTGTTCACTATCATTTGCATTGAAATTGATAGCAATTGTTTGCACTGATACTTAATCATAAAGTTCACATGTATACAATTAGTGATAGTGATTGGTTATTTTTTGTATATACATTGTTAGCATTATTGTAATCAAATTGTTAGCACTATAGTAATCAATGGTTGGTTTACCACTGTGAAATCACTAACGGTTATAGTATAGTAAATATGGTTAGAACAGCAAATATACCAGGTTATTTCTTTTAATGAATTAGTGAATTAGAATGAATTGATAAAAAGTTAGTTCACTGCACTGCTCTTAATTACTAGTATAATTGCTGCATCATCATCTGATAAGTATCAACTGGTTTATTTACTTCTGGCATGAGGTCAGATGTTAGCATGAATGATGATTCTCTTACCATATCACCTGGCATTGATTCAAGTAGCAAATCCTGCTGGTCACCACTAGTCCAAGTAAGGTTAATACCATTACTAGCGTAAGCATTCCTTATAATGTTAATAGTTTGCTCCAGTTCATTGAAATCATTATTTGTTATTATCATCCTATAAGTGCCTTTAAGAATAGGTTTAGTATTAATCTTTTGATTATCATCCTTATTCTTAACCGTATCAGTTTTCTTATTGCTTAAAAAGCTACTGATATTACTGGCTTTCTTATTATTAGTCTTTTGATTATCATCACTATTAGGATTATCAGGTGGTATGATTTCAAACCTTGAGTACATGTCAAATGGTAAACACATTTTCTGTAGCATGTAAAACCATGGTGTAGCTAATGGGTGCTCTGATGGCACTGGGAACTTTGAGAATGTCAGTGTAGCACGATAACCAGTTAGCATAGCATCATCAATATTCTGAGTTATGCTAACAAAATGATGATTAAGCATAACATCAGCACCAAGTTCTCTAACCATATCACCTTTACCCCATCTGCCATTCACTGGCACATCAAGAAATGGTGTAGGCATTGCAGGATAGAAAGTGCGTTTAGCTATCAGTGCTAGTTCTTCAGCTTCAGGTCTGCTGACATGCAAACATGATTCATGCAAGAAATCATAATACATGGTTTCAACTGTTTTCACTGTTTGTATCTCTTTATCATTGATGGCATTGTCAGCAATGCCAGCACGAGCGAATATTATATTATTCGCATATTCCAGTAATTGTGAGCAGCCAGCTTGAATTTGACTGATGATGCTTGATGAATTTGTATCATGTCGGTTCATGAGTTTAATGCCTAGGTACATTTTACGGCTTTCAAAGGTTCTGTCTTTTAAATCACGGACCTGGTTTGCAAAGAATTTGTTGAAATTCTGTTCATTTAGTGAATCAGATTTAATAGTGGTTTGATTTTCCCAGTCATTAATATTAACTGGTGTGTTAACAATAAGCAGGTGCATACTAATACTACTATTTAACTCATTAACCATATCATTAAAAGTATTAGTCATGCCTTCTAATAGTTTAATGACAGCATCATCATTCAGAAAATTGCACTTTGTTGTGTCAATTTCATAATAAACCCATATATCCTTACTGGTGAATATAATATTATCAACTATGCCTTGCATTCTAACATCAAGCTGTTTACCTGCCATGACACTAGGAATATCTGGCAGTATAATTGAACGCATGTGCTCATGTGCTATCATAATAATCAATCATAAATTACTTTTATTAGCTTGTTAAGCGTATTGTTTGCATAGTTTGCATAGTATGTTAACATAATACTAATACTAATGTAAATTTAAATACTCGTATTACAGATTATGAGTGTTAGCAAGTGTGAATACAAGTGTTAACAATAAGCATGATGATAACAAGAAGTGATACTAGTAAAAAATGACTTTACAGCAGACTACTTGCTTATTAGAATTGTAGCATTGTATGAATTGCAAGCAGCACTATTACTCATTATTATTGTATATATAAGTTTCTATTGCTTACAAGGATGCTTACATATAATAAGCTCTGCGTTCTATAATACTAATAGTTTAATGATGGATGCTCACAATGGTCTAGCCTAGTTATCTCATGCACTGAGAGGTTAACCGAGTATATACAGTTAGTACTGAGTTCAATTGTAAGCAATGCTAAGTAGTGAACTTAATAATAATGAAAACTAGGTTTTATTTACTTATTATATATGCTTATGTGTTAGTGTTATCCTTCTTAGAATGTTGTGCTATTAACATTAGAATGTGCTATCAGTATAAATTGTGTTAGTATGTTAGCATTGCTTACATGTTGATTTCAGTCTTAAGCATTCATATTGGTTATTACCAGGTTTTGATTACTAGCAAACGCTTAATTGTTAGTGATTCTTAACCATGTACTAGTGAACTCTAATAATTATGCAACGGTTTATGATGCTTATGATGCAAGCAGTAAATTACTGTCATTTTAGCAAGTAGCTAGGATTATTCTTATACTCACTCACATACTATCACTGTGAACAATGAAGACATTATATAACTATAATAACTACTACTAGCATATTAAGAACAGCATTGTGTAATATAATCCGCTCACAATGTGTTAGCACTTAATGCACGCAATGTATAACAAGTGTACTCAGACTATCATGTATTATACTGGCTTATAAATTTATGGATTGCAAGCTGTGTGTTGTAAGCATTAAGATGCAAGCAGTGTAAGCATTAAGTATGATTAGTAATGATAATCGGTTGGTCTTGCACTGGTTATGTAGTTTACATTTGTAAGCAGTGGCTCATGAATGATAGTGCATTTTGGTAAATTTAGCATTACTCATTATTATTGTATTCATATGTATGCATCATTGTATTTCATGTATGTATGAAATACAATTTTAAGCAGTATGTTAAAATCGCTGATATCGATTCTGAGCACGATTTTACATGTTTTATGAGTAGTCAGTCATAAACGCAGTTTTTACCAATTTTTAAGAAACAAGTCATCCAGCAGCACTGATAAATCAGCCTTACTGGATGACATCGATTTTAAGCAAAAAACCATATGAGTAAAAAGGCTATAAAATCACCATTACCTGGTTAAATAAATCAACATAGAAGTTAGTCTAAGTTTTTGTTGTTTACAATTGAATTATTGAGTGCAATAGTTCGCTGGCTAATCACCCGTACTGGTCATGTCATGTTTTTGATATGAGTAAGGATGGATGCATGCAATGCTGTCATGCTCACACCAGCTTTATCAGCCTGTTTGATGGCAGCATAAATGTCATTACAAACATCAGAAACACTAGGTTCGATATCAGTTCTATTGTTAATGTCAAAGGCATCACCGAAACCATAGGAATAAGGGCCAGCAGGCATGTCAAGCCCTTCGTAATCAGAACACCTTGCATCATCCTTGGTGCAATCATCAGCCGCACGCTGTATGGCTTCTGGTGTATCACACACTGGTATCACATACGAGCCTTTAGGCAACCAATGCAAGGCAACGCTCGGTTTCACATTACATCCGAAATCAACAAACCCTCTATAGCAAACGCTGTTCGTCTGCGCATCATGCTCTGCTTGGAAACGCCACCGAACTGCACGGTTATATCCTGAGTAATGATCATCAATTGTCATGAACGCATCTATCATCGTCCTGACACTATTGTGAAACCGTGTGCCACCATCCTCATTTTTTCCATCAGCCATTGTCACGACACTGTAGTATCGATTACGCCCGACTTTTGCCATTACGAACCCCTTCTTTTGTTCTCATTTGCTGTCAATAATAGCATACAATCGCACAATAGTGAACTGCCACGACCACGAGTGTCGTAGCTTCCTGACTCAACCACGGTAGCACTAAACTAGTAAAACTTACTAGTTTATCCGTCTTACACCATGTCCGCAGGCGTTTATTCGGGCTATCCCATCCCTATTTTGTTTGGTATTGTAAACTAATATTTTTTTAGCTTGGTTATCGCTAATACTAGTTCTCATAACCTAACATTTACAATAATAGCATAATATCAGTAATTATGCAAATTTTAACCAGCAGACACAAGAGCTGTAGAATTCTTTGCTAAAGTACTTTAAATCAGTCTAAGCTAGTTGTAATCCAGCGCAACTATGTGTTCATGTATACATAGAGCGCCAATGCACGCTGCACCAATTAAAAGCTGGTGCTTACAAGTTAATGTTAGCAATTGTGCGCACTGCTTTATAACAATGGTGGTTAGGTATGAATCGCGTATAGTTTGTAAACGAATTAGCTAATTAGTTTATTAGTATGAATGTAGTAATCCTATTATGAGCATTAACTAATTAGCAGTCTTATATGAGCATTAACCATCTTATTGTAGTGCATTGCACACATGTAATTGCGCACATGTATTCATGATAAAAATAAAGTTGAAACTTAAATGAGCTAGCATGAATCACTGAGTTGATGAACCAAAATATAAAAGTTAAGTTCAATTTATATAGATATTTTTTATAACTAGTGAATTACAAACAAAAACTCTTAACTAACCGCACTGTTTTACCTATGTCTGTGGTTAGTTAAGAGTAAGTAAGAGAGAAGCTACCAGTAGTAAGAGATAAGAACTATGAATGATTATGAATGATGGTACTGTCTCACTTACCAATCATACTATCAAGTTTACTAGTAATATTACGAATACTATCTTCATACGCTTTCACATTCACAGGATTAGTATAAGATGTAATAGCACTACTATTCTTAGAATGAAACCTAGAGTAAACCTCATCCCTATAATGCTCATTTACTAATTTCAACTGAGCATCAAACAAACCATCGACATCAACCAACGGTGAGAACCCCTCAAACTGACGCATCATCTCAGTAGCAAGTTCAAGTCTACGAGTAATGCCAGCAACATTGTTATCATTCAACATGCTAACATTACCACTCATGATAATATTACGAACATTATTATAATCAGCATTAGCAAAATGCACACCAGCTAACCTAGCACGCAACTGCGGCTGCTCAACAGCTAAAGCAAGTATATAATCCTCTGGTGTTAAATCATCAACACCAGAATCAAGTATAACAGTGCTAGAACCATCAGTACTACTGTTAACACCAGGTTCAACCCCACCATTAGATGGCTTACGCAACCCACTAATCTTACTCATGCTAGCAGCCATTGCACGCAATGATGATGCATTAGCACCAGACTTCAAAGCCATGTAAGTAATGAAATTATCCTGCAAAACAGGATCAATAATAGTCGCATAAGCATCCAAGCAATCCATTATAAACTTCCTACGACTCGCATCATCCTTCATGTTAGAATTAGAATAAAGCCAGTCAATAATATGATGATACAATGGATGAATGTTATCAAGTGCAGCTCTCAGTGAATCAGGATTCTCACGATACATGTCAGATGCATCCTTACCATCAACTGGAATAGTAGCATATGATTGCGATTGAATACCAGGTGCAGCCTTAAAAGTTCTCAGTGCAGCCTTCTGACCAGCTTCATCAGCATCAAACATGAATACAATCCTGCCAGTAGGTGATACTAACCGCCTTAGCAGACTAGCATGAGACTCAGTGAACGCTGTTCCACTGGATGCAACTGTATTCAAACGACCAGCATGCTGACATGCTATAACATCAAACTGACCCTCAACAACATACACTGTCTTAGTCTCACTCGCTGGTTTGCGTGCAATGTCAGCACAGAATAACACATTAGACTTATGAAACAGTGCATTATCAGCACTGTTAACATACTTACCTTTACTTGCATCATCCTGATATACAATGCGACCAGTGAATGCAATTGGATTACCAGCTAAGTCTCTGATGGTGAACATTAACCTGGAGCGCCATGGAAAATGTAGACTGCCATCATTCCATTCACGGGCTACACCTGCTTCAATGAGTTGTTGTTGTGTGTAGCCATGTTTGATTAGGGATTTTACTATTTTAGTGTCATCTTCTGGTGCCCATCCGAATAAATTGTAATTCTCATTATTGCTAGTGCTAATATTACGCTTGGATACCATGCGTTTAGCTGGGTGTGATTCTGGTAGTTTATCATATAGGTAGTTTAGTATTTTTGCTGTTATTGCTACTATTTCTCGTAGTGTGCTGCGGGGTGTTGTGTCCTTGTTGGCAGTGTTATCAGGTGTGTATTCAATGTGTAGGTCATCTGCGAACAATTGTAGTGCATCCATGAATGGTATTCCTTGGGTGCGTTCTACGAATGTGAATAGGTCGAATGTTGCACCGCATCCGAAGCAGTGTGCGGTTTGTATGCCTTCTGGTGGTGGTACCATGCATGATGGTGTTTTCTCATTGTGAAATGGGCATAGCATTACGAATCGGTTTGGGCCGGATGGTTTCACATCGTAGCCTTGTTGTTCCAGGTAGGTTAATAATGGTAATCGTGTTTTAATCTCATCTGCTATGCTTCTAATGTCATTATACTTATCATGACTTGTGCTGGTATACGCGCTCATGCTAGCAATGATACCATATCATACTTATGAAGTTCAGATGAAGTCAGATAATGTGCCAGTGGCTTAACTGCACTATTACTATCGTAATTTGTATTACTTACTGTATGATTACTTACTGTATGCAATAATGTATGCAATTTGTTGTGTCGCATTGTATGCAATTTGTAAGCAATATGATACTATATTTGTTTATACTGTATGTAATTACTGTATACAATTTGTAAGCAATATGTTATGTGCTGTATGCGATTTGTAAGCAATATGATTTACCATTAGCACGGCTGCGACTATATGGTGGGTTCAAGCATGTTAGCATGGTAAAAGTTGATACGCAATATATGCAGTGCTTACATGTTTACATTCAGTGCTTACATGTTTATATTCTATTTATATGAAATAGTGAAGCTAACCAACTGATGATATATGATTGTTTTAATCTTAATGAAATTAGTGCTAGTGCTAACAATGATAACAATGATGATAACAATACTAGTAATGATAATATAATAGGCTTAGTGCTTTAGCTGATTACTTACTAAGCACTAAGCCTATTATACTACTGATTTTATAGTTTAGAGGCGGTCAACTGGGAAGATGATAGCACCAACCTCCTTAGCCTTCTTCATCTTAGCCGATGGTGAGTTCTTATCACCAAAAACAATCGTATCAGAATCATAATGCGCGGGGCTAACAAACTCACCACCATGCTCATTAACAAACTCAATGAACTCAGCACGATTCTTCATGCCAGCAGGACGGCGACCAGTGATACCAACCTTACGACCCTTAATCAGCGCAAGGACATTAGTCTCCTGCTCGATGATATGATAACGGTCATTCTTATCCATCGTGTTCTCATTACGAGCGAGAGACGCATTAATACCAGTGAAATGATAATCACCATAAGTAGCTGCAACCATAATTTAACCTCCATAGTTTAAGTTTCATACTTCTTATGAAACCTGACTGGTTTATTTCTTATGGCTTTAGTATAACATTATCTCATTATAATTGTCAATTATCGGCGTGTCGTGTATAAAAATCATCGAAATCATCAGCGTATCGAGCCAATTTTTATACATTCTATATTTTATAACTAGTATCAGCTTGCACAATTGCCTAACAACTGCCAGCATTGCTTAGCAATCGATTATAATTAGTTTGGTTTGCTAACAGTCATCAACCATGCTCTAATTATTCGCTTACCATATGCTTTAGTATAGTGTGTAATAATGTTAGCAAATTGTATACATATAAGCTACTTAACTGAATCAATAGGTAGTATTAAAATTTGACTACATACAAGCACTGAAGCACTACATGTAATTTCACAATTCTAATAATTCACTACTCTGATAAGCTATAAACCACTATGATTATGACTGTGAGCGCAGCTAGACAATTAATAATTAGTAATGTGGTAATTTTACTGAATTAGTTTGTTCTTATACTAGAATACCAGTACCTGGTTAATTTCATAGCTTATCTTATCAAAAAAAGAAACATTCGTATTATCATGTTTATAAATTGTATAACAACCAGGTGTGAATATGAAAGTGATTACAGTGATTAACTACTAGCACAGTTAAGATTCTGTAAAACCATATCACTCATGATTACAACTCATGCCTTTATATGGCGTTCTAAAACCTTTTACAGCTATTTATAAAGCAATCAGGTAAAAGTATACTGTTTTTTAACTCATTAGAAAACTGTATTCATCATACTGCCAATTGACTATTATTAGCATAATTCATTCTAAACATTACGATGAAATGATTATACGGTAAGCTTTTTTTGTATACAAAATTGTAAACATAAATTCTACTTATAGAATACATAGTTATAGTAGAAACTAGCAGTTAACATTAACAAACGCATAAAAAACTAATAATTACAATAATTACCACTGATTTAGTATATTTTGTTTACAACTGATTGCAATAATGCTAACAATAACTGTTATAATTTAGTGTAGACTACTAGGCCGCTACGATAATTTTACAAAAAACAAAAAGGATTCTAGCACATTAACACAATAATCACTTTTAGCAAGCTTAATAAACATTAGAACTAATATTTATAATGCTAACAATTGCTAACAATTACTATAAAAAAAACAGCTGATAATTCCATCAAAAATTATCAGCTGTAATAAATCACTACTAATTACTTTTATATATCAGATTGACAATGGGACATTATTATACTTATTCTTCACATACGGTTCATCATCCTCAGAATAGAAATCATAAGAGCTAGTCATGCTCATCAGTTGGTTATAACCAACTGTAGTCAGTTTATACACTGTGTGCAGTTTACCATCAGGACCATAAGCCATGCTACCAGTAGGCTTAATAAGATTCTTATTCACCATACTGTTCATTACCATTCTCATAACAGTATAATCAGGAATCATATTAAGAACATTAGTGATTACATTATTTACATTATTATCATTAGTGAACCACCACTGATAAACAATCCAATCATAAACATCATGATAAGTGCCAGTCTTAATTGTATTCATTGCAGTAAGAATAGTAGTATCAATAAGCGTAGTCATCATGTGTTCCTTACCTTTCTTAGTTTCTTTTTTTCTTGTTAATTTATATAATACTCTGTGATATGGAATTAGCAAATTCATCGGCGTGTCGCATTACATTAACTAGTATCAACTTAATAGTCTAACTGCCAGCATTGTTCACACATCAATTTATAAGTTAGTTTGTTAGCTGTTTTTACCACGCACTAGTGTCCATCGGTTTATCTAGTAGTGTAATAGCATATAATCCTTATATATGACGCTTAACCGAGAATCAACAATATGGTTTATGTAAAAGCTCATAATTTTACTAATAATTACAATTTTGTATACAATAAATGTGTACAAATTCACTATATTAGTAGTGTCAAAATTACTTAACTTTGACTAGTTTTCTATATACCTAGTTAATTTCATAACTAGCTTATATGAATGAACCAGGTTATCTCTCTTAACCAAGCAATTCCTGTCATCATGCTTACACAATGTAAACATACTGCTCATGGATTACACATGTATGCATTAGTATACACTTAACAAGGCGCATTAGATGGATTTATATGATTACACATGTATGCATTAGTATATTGCTAATTATATGTGGTGTTGTGCGTAAATCATCAGAATCATCAGAGTATCGCACTATTTCTTTTACATTCAACTAATACAACTTGCAAACAGTATAACAACTGTGCGCACTGCTTAGCAATCGATTATAGTTAGCTAGTTAAACAACTAACTAATTAGCTAAGCTAACTAACCGTTTTAGCTTGCAATTAGAGCCTAGGTTTAGTGTAATAATGTTAACAAAATGCATACAAAAATGCTAGCAGTTCACCTAGTATATGTTTTCTACATGTATACATTATTGCTTACATTGCACACAATTAATTAATCTAACATTATGCAAACAGTGCAAACACACAATTAGCTAAAGTTAACATGCAACAGTGCAATGCTAACAACTCATATAGCTCATATATGCAATGGCGCAAGTTAACTCATATAATTACAAGTATTTTTGCATACAATTTGCATACAAAATAAAAAACGACACGCCGAGAAAACCCAGTAATTCCAACGATTTTAGAATTTATGATAATTAGGATTTGACACGCTACTAATCATATGCTATTATGGTAATTACCAAGGCAAACGGATACACCACCTTGCGGGTGAGGGGTCTGACTCTTAATGAGTTAGGAACTGGTCATCCAAGTTAAGAGTTTATATGCTATAATTGAAAATAGTAAAAGCCCCTCTAGCTCAACGGTTAGAGCAGCGTCCTTTTAAGTCGTGGGTTGTGGGTTCGAATCCCACGGGGGGCACGCAGTCTTGTAGCGATTTAATAAAATCACAACAAGATATAACAATACATGTGCTAGGAAGCAGGGCGCGGTACTCGTAATGGAGCCGCCCCGGATGGGTTCGAGTCCCATCAGCGTGTCTAAAAACTTGCACTGGCAGATGATATTCGTCTTCCAGTGGTATAATCTAAGGCAAAATTGCCAATTATTAGATTAAGACTATAGGTCCATAGTGCAATGGTTAGCACGACGATCTCCAAAATCGTTAATGTTGGTTCGAGTCCAGCTGGACCTGCTTCACTTCCTTCGATTCTTGCCAGGTAGATTTTTTACTATCTTATTTCACGCACTGCACGCACTGCTATCAATTGTATTACTACTAATAGTATTATTTTTTATTAATAACTATACGATAGAAATTGATACATCCAATTTATAATTTGTTAACATTTGCTAACACTTAACCAAAGTATCATATCTTTAGTGAAAATTCCACTATCTTATTGCTAATTTTCTAAGTATGATTTTTGCTCAGAATCGATGCCATCCAGTATGACTGATTTATCAGTGCTGCTGGATGACTAAATTCTCAGAATTAGTGAAAAACCTCGTTTATGAGTAGTCAGTCATAAAACAGGTAAAATTGCTCTCAAAATTAAAATTAGGATAACCAAGAATTACTGAAACTATAACATAATTTTATGTAAGCAATGCTCACACTATGATTACAAATTACAAATAGTTCACTGAATTTAAGTGCAAGTCAATAGCTAAATAATCTACACATGTGTACACATATGATTTCACTCTAAGTCGTAATAACAATGAAGCAATGGAATAAAAAACGACACGCCGAGAAAACCCAGTAATTCCAACGATTATAGAGTTTATGATAATTAGGATTTGACACGCTACAAATTATATGCTATTATAGTAATTACCAAGGCAAGATACACCACCTTGCGGGTGAGGGGTCTGACTCATAATGAGTCAGGAACTGGTCATCCAAGTAAAGAGCGTATCATCAATCTGATTTAGTGCTTAATGACACTCAGAGAGCGCGACGGTTAGGATTAATAACTAGCAGTTGGATTATGATGAATCCGGATTAATCATAATCAGCAGTTAGATTATTAATCTTATACTAAAGAACGAAAACTGATGTAAGCAGTGAAAGTATGATTGAAAATTTAGGATTAAGGACACTTAAGTGTAATCCTAAACTAGTAATGATTACTGATGTATTGCTGGACGATAACTCGGTGCAGCTCGCATTAAACACTAATTTTAGATTATAAAGACTATTCCCCTGTAGTTCAAAGGCAGAACAGGCGACTGTTAATCGCTCAATGTAAGTTCGATTCTTGCCAGGGGAGCTTTTTATTACTATCTTATCTTATTTCAATTAACTGCAATGCACTTCACTACTATCAATTTTATACTGCTAATAGAGTATTATTTTTATTTAAAGATATACGATAGAAATTGATACAACTAATTTATAATTTGCTAGCATTTGTTAACACTTAATCAAAGAATCATATTTTTTAGTGAAATTCACTATTACAGTTCTAATTTTCTAAGTATGATTTTTGCTCAGAATCGATGCCATCTAGAATGACTGATTTATCAGGGCTGCTGGATGACCGATTTCTTGAAAATTGGTAAAAACCGCGTTTATGAGTAGTCAGTCATAAAACAGGTAAAATTGCTCTCAGAATCGAAATTAGCGTAATCAAGAATTACTAAAACTATACATAATTTTATGTAAGCAGTGCTCACTAAAATTGCTATATCTTTCACTTAAGTCAAATTCAAGAATCAATAACTAAATAAATTGCACATGTATACACATTGATTTCACTCTAAGTAGTAGCAATCACAATGAAGCTGTAGAACAATCAACAAGGATAATAATTTATAACACTATTGAACCTAGTTCTATATCAGTGCCTAATGAAATTACTGAATTGCATAAGCATACATAATTGTTAACATCACAATAAAAACATATGAATTAACGCACTAATAAAACAATAATAAGACATAAAAATCATCTATATTTATATGAAAATCAATATATAGTGCCAGCAATTATGCATTAACTTAAATGAAAACATATAAACATTTGATTAAATCAATTGTCAACAATTGCTAACATAATACTAATAGCAATTGCTATAATCACTAACAGCCAGCACTAACTATAAGTGAATATAGCATGCCAGCACTTGCTAACAATTGCTAACAATAATGAATACTCACTATGCACCCACACTAACTATAAGTGAATATAACATGCCAGCATAATGCTAACAATGCTGACAATCATACCAGCTAATGCTAAATCACTAAAAATCACAGTATTTTTATATACACTCTCACTATCGCACCACAGCAATTAACCTTGATTACTATGAATAATAAAAATTAAGCCTGCTAACAATCATTGTTCTCAAATTGCCAGCAGGCTTAACATAATAGTAGTAGCTAACCATGCTAATGCTAAATTAGCTACTACTGATTACTAATGCAATGTATGCTTACTTTACCACCTTCTCAGTATTCTGTGTTCTATCATTACCAGTATACTTAGTGCTCATCTTACCAATAATGCAAGAAGTGATAACAATGATAGCAATCACTAGCAATAACCACCTCATACCAGTGAATGGTAAAGTACCAGCAGCCTTACCATAACCAGCATCAACATGAGGCTTAACCTGATTAGAATCAACATTCAACCACTGCACAGTGAATGAAGCAAAACCATTCTTATCATCAGCATCAGCAGAATTAGCACTGCTTACAATAGCATCAGAATCAGAATCAACATCACCCTCATGCTTACTACCATACTTGATAAAACCAGCACCATTACCATTAGCATCACCAACAGCCTTATAACCATTAACCTCAGTTTCATCAGTTGAACCAGGAGTCTTAGCATCAGTCTTAGTGAACGGTATTGTTATACCATTCACAACCACAGTGCTAAACACCACCTGATACTTCAATGATGAACACCTGATAACAGTGCCTTCAGGGATAACAGAACCATTAGACAATGCAGTGCCATCAGAGTAAGCACAAGACTGATCAATAGGCAGGTTATCAAACTTGTAAGCACCATTCTTATCAGTCTGGGTCTTAGCTATCATATTAACCAGGTTATCATTATCATCAACAGACCATAATGTGACCTCCTGACCTTCCTTATAGCTAGTCTCATTAGATTCTCTAATGCCATCCAGATTATAATCATTCCAATAAATACCACTGATAGAACCGAAGATAGCATCCCTTGAGAAGCCTTCGATAACAGTAGCTTGTTGGTCGCACATGTCTTCATTGCTGGCACTCATAACACCACTAGCCAGTTCAGGATTGTCAGCATTGCGAGCATCATAACGGTAATCCCTATAAGGCGCACCATACCAATGCTCATTAGCTTCACCGAAATTATAACCAGCCCTACAAGTGAAGGACGCATCCCTCACATCATTAGTCCCAGTCCTACTAGCATTCGCTGACTGAGAACTTGCTTTAGCAAACTTCTCAGTGCTAGCATTCCAAGCACCATCAGGTGAACCAGCCAGTGCAATATTCTCAACACTAGTATCATTATCCCAATCATTAACACTCTCAGATGGAGCCTTAGGCCCATTATTAACCAGGTTAGTAGCATGCACCCTAGCATTTGGAGTCTTATCAAACGGGGTATCAGATGAAGTAAACCATGCTTGATTCACAACATACTTACCAGCACCAGCCTGATAAGTATTATCCTTCAACTTAATAGCCTGATTCCTACTAACAGTGCCTTCAAGCACTATAGTAACCTGATTACCAGCAGGCAGGTCATAAGGCAGTGTAATACCATACTTCACTAACGCTACACCATTGGAACCCTCATTAATGCAAGCAGTGCCAGCATTTGCAAGCGTGCCAGCAGCACCAGCTGCATTCACACAATCACCAAGTGGTGTCAGATTATCAGTGTCAACATAATCAGAACCATACACTTTAGCTTTACCAATGGATGATGGCTTATTAGTTCCTATCTTGTAAACATCCCATGAGGTATCAGTACCAGATACATTAGCTTTACTAGCTGCTCTCTGAATATTCTGACCATCACTCATGGCATCAAGACCAGCAGTCTTAACCTCACCACTATCAGTTGAGAATAGTGCATGTGAATAACCAGCTGCGATAATGTTAGCATTCCTAGTAATGTCATCAGTGCTAACAGTGTCAGCATTATCAACACTAACATTAGCCTTAACACCATTAACGACAGAAGCAGTGGCTATTTTCTTACCTTTAGCACTACCATTCTCATAAGCATAACCAGTGTAATCATCACTGGAACTGGAACCATACATATCCAATCCCCAAGCATACACAGTGCCATCAGCTTTAACAGCCATTGAATTCATATAACCAGCACTAATGCTAACATAACCAGCATCAGAGGGTTTACCATACTTCTGATTGAAATCATTACCACCACCCTCAGCGTATACTTTACCAGTTGTATCCAATGCCAGCACATGGTCAAAACCAGCAGCAACCTGAACAGCCTTGTTAGAACCAGTGCTTAGAGTAGTAGTGAGAGTATTATTACTACTACTGAATGCAGTGTTATACACTACAGTGCCATCAGTTTTAATAGCGATTACAGTGCTACCATATGCACTCAGACTACCATTAGCAATAGAGTAAGAACCAGGAACCTGCTTCCATACTTTCACTTTACCATCAGTATCCGCTGCGCATTGTATATCCTTCTCAGCATTAGGATCACTATTAGTAGCAGTACCCTCTGGAGTGGTAGTTGGAGCTGCGCACTTCTGAGTAGTCCACATACTGCCATCACTCATGATAACAATAGTGTAATCAGCACCAGCTGCAATCTGAACAGGAGTACCAGTAGCACCTGAATCAAGCAGATTCTGAGTCACATCAGCACCATTCTTCCTGCTTACATCAGTATCACCTGATAATGGGTGCGGGTTAGGAACCTGGTCAGTAGCCCAATCAACATAACCATCACCAAGCTGACCATCAGTATTCAGACCCCAAGTGTAAACATGACCATTAGCAATGGCTACTGTGTGCATGCTACCAGTGTCAGCACTAGTGACATTATTCAAATTCAGTTTCACTGGTGAATGAACAATCTCATTCTCATACTGTGGGAATTCACCTGGGTCTTCAGAAGCCTGACCATACCTGTTATAACCCCATGTGATTAGCTTACCATTGCTTAGAACCAGTGAGTGCTCACCATCAGTGAATACTTTAGCACTGCCTTTCTTCAGTGTTGACATGAATGCAGTGACATTTTTAACTTCACTGCTCATATTGTCAGTTAGTTTAGCACCATTCTTGCTGATAATAGTATTACCATCATTCTTAATGGTGATAGCCCATTGTAATTTGCATTCAGTGCCAACACATGATGTATTAGTGAGTTGTTTATTCAATGAGACTAGTGGGTGTGGTGCGTAATAACCGAAATCAACACGGTTGACAGTACCATTCGTTGGAACAGTAATCTTATTCGAGGCATCAGCCATTTTACTGTCAGAATCAGTATTAACCGTGCCAATTAAACCAGCGTTGACTGTAAGTATACTATCACCGCGTGAATCATTATTGTAAATGTAAGTATTGCTGACAGTGCGTTCAGTGTTATAATAATCCTGACTAGCATCAATACGCTTTGGAACAGCATTATCCTTAACATCATTACCATCAGTTTTACCAGCATTATCAGCTCTTTTGATGACAGCAATGTAATCACCTGAATGCAATTCTATGAACTTATAACCACCCTTCCATGGCTTATTCACTAGGTTCGTTGCATCCGTTGCATTCTCATAATCATTCTGCCAGCCATTTGATGCTTTACCATCAGAGCTGTTGGTGATATCAGATTGTGACCATGTCATCATTGTTTGCACTGGTTTAGCACCAGCGCTGATGGTGGTGGGTTTACCATTTGCATCCATGATTACATCAGCCTTATGGTAAAGTTGGATTTGAGCATCAGGTATGCGTGGTTCATTATCATCCATATAACCATCATCAGTGTCATCCCACCATGCTGTTCCTGAGATTGAACCAGCTATTACTTTATCAACATCAGCCCATGGTTGAGTGTTCTGTGGTGTAGTGCTGGTGGTGCAAGCAGTGTTAGCAGTGCATTTACCAGCATAATTCCTGCCAATCCAGGTTACATAAGTATCACCTGAGTGGTTATAATTATTATATTTATTCTTAGAACCAGTTGGTGTAATAGTGATAGTGCCATTAGCAGCTGCTATAACATTATCACTAGTAGTGGTGCTAGTAGTGTTCTCAGCACTTGTAATAACCATGATTGCATGAACACTGGTTTTATCAGCATCAGACATATTGGACCAGGTTTTCCAAGTGTAATCACTTATCTTATCAGAGTTCTTATCATTAGTATTACCTACTGCATACATGAATTCAACATTAGTTGAGTTTGCTTGGTTTATCACTGGTTCAGAGGTGAGTTTCCAGCTGCCTTCATAATGTGATACACCACGGTCATACTCATGCCATGAGCAGTCTAAACCAGGATAATTATCCTTGTTCACTGTTGCTGTGCCATCAGCATCAGTGTAAGTGCAGTCAGTTTTACCGCTTCTGTCAGCACCAGCCATGTTAGCATCATTATTATTGGATGGCATTCTGAGAACTGTAATTATCTTATTATTATCAGTGCTATTAATGTACTTGCTGCCACGGGCGTAAATATTGAAATCATAAGTCAGATTATCATTCACTTCAACCGTGTGATTAGCTGTGAGCATGCCATCAGAGATAGCACTTGTGTTCATAGACATTTGAGTTGGAGCTTTATCTGAGGTTACTGGGTTAGTGAAGTAATCTGATGCGGTTTTATCAGGGTTCGGATAAGCTGGTTCAGCATCAGACTTGCTAATGTTATACTTGAACTCAGCATTATTCACTATCGTGTGATTTGATGTTTCACCTGTAGCTCTATTGCTGACAGTTGCATGCCATGCGAACACTGGTAGTGAGCCATTACCACTATCATCAACTACAATAGTGTCAGTATTATTAGTGTTAGGCGTGAATGTAATGCTCTTGATAGAGGTTGTAATACCATTGTAAGCAGCTTCAGATTTGACACTGCCATCACTGTTAAGCACTGCGGTGCTAATGGTTTTACCATTCTTATCAACGACTTTCACTCGTTTACCATCATTATTCAGAGTAATATTATTACCATTATTATCAGTGTAAATAACTGTTGAGTTCCAGTAGGTTGAATCATTTACGAAGTTAATCAATCCTGGTGTTATATCACTGATGGTTATGCTGGCATTTGACATAGTGGCATCACTGTATGCAATGTTAGAGTAAGATGGCGTGCCAGTGTAGTAGGCAGTGTAACCTGGGTTTGCAATGCAGTCATCATTATCATCATTGCTATCAGTCTGGTCGCATACAGTAGTGTTAATGGCAGTGTTTTGTAGCTTTAGCTTGTTGGTGATGGTTGCTTTTGGTACACCAATGCCTACAACTTGGTATCTAGCACTGGCATTAGGAGTGCCTATTCTGCTTATTGAACCATCAATATAATCAGGCACGATTATTCCATTTGAACCTGGTTTAGCAAGTTCTTTCATTTTGAATGATACCTTGTAAGTATCATTCTTCTTATATGATGTTATAGTGTCATTGTTATTGGAATCCTGTAGGATTATTCGTATACTGGTTATTTTAGCATACTCTGAATCTGGTGTGCTTGAGGTTAGTGTTTTCCAATTCAGTTTCGGGTTATTAGTGCAGTCGCTGCTGGTTCCATCGGTTGATGCATTTGGGCAGCTGTGTAGCTCTCTGAATATTTCAGAACCTTTATCATCACTGGTTAGGTATTGAACAGTGTATTTGGTTTTATCAAGTGGTGCTATTTTTCCTGCTAGTACATCCTGGTATGAGCCTGATGGACCCCATACTATTATGTCATCATATGATGTGATTCGTTGCAGTGTGTTATCCCATGAATCACTGATTGTCATGCGGCATCCGTTTATGTCAGAGCAGTTGAAGTCAGTACGTGCTTCTGTTGTGAGCTGTGTTCTGATTTCAGTTCCTTGTGAGACTTTACCAATTGTGCCGCTATAAGTTGAATTGTCGGTGCTGGCACTGTCTAAGAGAATTTCATTATTGGCTGATCCAAGTGGCTTATTATCAGAGCTTATATCACTGGTAAATGATTTATTTCTAGTATCATAAATGGTGCCTGAGCCAGAGTATGGTTGATATATTTGCTTGCTGAAGCAAACATTAACATCCCAATCATCATGCAACTCGCATGATGATGCTTTTCTATCATCATTTCTTCTTATATAGACACGAGACCAATCATTATTAGCATATGGGCTACCTTGTAAAGCGCCGGATTCAGCATTGTAAGTACTATCATTCTTATCATTACCTGAACCAGGTTCACTACCAGTCGCTTGATTTAGGACTATGTTCTGTTCATCACCACTTGAGAACACTTTATTATCAGTGATTATCTGAACTGGTATGCTTGCAGAGCCGCCATTCTTCTCCAAGCCAGCTATCTTAGGCGTAGTGTAGCAGTATGCATCACCATCATGCAATAAATCTCTATTATAGAGTTCTTTAGCGCATGCTTTATCATCGTTCTCATACTTACGAGCATAACCAATAGCATCCTTTGGTATGGTGTATTGTAGGCTGTAGCCATCACCTGAGTAATCCTTATCATCTAATGTAATGATGCCATTGCTATCAGGTGTTTTTATTGTATTACCATGACCTACAATTGCGAATGTTGAACCAGCTGGGAATGCGCTGACATTGATTTTAGCTGGGTGCTTAGCACTTGACCAATTGCCAGTTGTTGATGCTCCGAGTGATGACCATCCTTTATAACCTAGTTGTGCGGTTTTAATGTTTATACTGCCTGTTATGTCTGCATTTGATGCCAGGTAATGCACATCCTCAACAGTGTAGCGGTTATGCGGGTCAGCACCGTTATCAAGGTATAGGTCAGCCATTGGTGCTGATACGACTGTGATTGGGCTGCTGTTTACAATGTTAGTGGCACCACCATTCAGTCGTGTTATTGTAAGTCTGACTTGATTGTTCTTAATGACAGCACCTTTTGTATCCAGTGCTCGCATGAGAATATTACCATTGACAGTGCCAGCGTAACCAGTTGGTATGTTATAAGTGCATGTTAGTGTGTTTTCATCCCATGTTGCACTTATATTATTAGCGTTCTGGCAGAATGTTGAGCTTTCACCGATGGTTTTCAGGTAGGATTTACCATTGGTTGTGTTATTGAAGTCAGTGCTGGATTCTAGCTTGACTTGGATTTGTCGGTTTTTAGCAGCTTGGAAGTGTAGGCTGACATTGTATTCAACAGTGTCACCACTTGCTACTACACCATCATTTGGTGTGTTATCAGCGATTTTATAACCGTTCTCACTGACTATGAAAGTGTGATTTGCTTTAATTGGTTTACCATTCTCATCGAACCCTGTGCCATCTGCGATTTTAGTGAGTTCTACTGTGGTGTAGGGTTGTGGTTTATCAGCGGCGTTCGCATTATTATTCTTAGTGTTAGCAATATTGAATACAGTGATACCAATAATTGTTAGCAGTATTACTGCTAGTATTAGTATACTGAGTGTTCTTTTAGTATGTTTTTTAATCACAATACATTCCCCTGGTTTATCAGCTTATTTTAATGTTTACCTAGTATTATATTATTCTGTTCACAATAATATCATTAACTTATAATTCACTAGTAATGTAGTTATGGTTAATTTGCCTTGCGTTTCTAGTTGGATTTTTTATTGCTTGGTTTTGTTTGAATTATTAAAATTCAACGCACTGATTGTATACATGTTGTAAGCATATGTGAAGGTTGATGTGCCTTTATGAGTGAGTTGGTGGTGTTAGCATTTGACTTCAATTATAATAGTTGAAAACAGTTGTGAGCATGTGTGAGCATTACAGTGCGGTGAACTATGGTAATAATACTACAGTGTTAGCAGAATTGTTCATATTCAGTCGCATCAAGAATAAACTATTAACATATGTATATAAGTAATGTGCTATGCTAAAACATTATACAAACAACTGTATAGTATTACAAACAGTGATAGCATTGTAAATTTTGCATAATTACTCTTGCAAATTGCTTGTAAGCAAATGATAGCAATACTTTATTAAAGCATATGTGAACTTATGCTAACAATGCTTACACTTTTAGAAAGAAAAACTAACGGCAACACCAGCACTAGTACCAGGAGCCAACGTATATAGATATCCGCCTCTGCTTTCGGAGAAGTAAGATGCAAAATAGTTAAATTTATAGACAGAACGCAACCAATAATCAGAAGAATAATCAGAAGATAGTGAACAATTTTTATTAGTAGACGGATTACTACTAGTAGCTAAAGCGCAGTATGAGTATGAGTCAGTGTTATGATATGCTTGATTACCATTACTCATTTTGCGTGAACCTGCTGGTAGCATCCACCACTGGTAAGTATCACCAGAGTAAATATAATTAAACACAGCAGACCAGAAATTAAAATTCTGGCTATTACCATCGCTGCTTGATTTAATAGTATTATTATAAGTATCTGAATCATAATAATGCACATTAGCATCACTTTGTGAACCACCAAAACTTGAAGAATAATCATTAGATAGAACATGATAATTCTTTATAACTGGCATGCCCATTTCAGATGGGCTTAATATGAATAATTTATCCGTTGTAATTGATAATGTGTTAGAAGTATCATCACATATATAACCATTATAACATTTACCATTACTAGTTGTTTTCAACACTGGTGTAATGTTATTTTTGAAATCAGTTGATTGGATTGCATTCCAGATAGTACCAGTTTCATCATTCAAATTCTTACGCAGTATGGAATCACGCCAACCACCAATATTATTGTATTTAGAATTATTCATTTTACCTGTAATAGTATTAGAACCAATTGCTTGGAATGTTAACCCTGCTTTACCAATGCCATCAGCCCTATTATCCTGGTTAATACCAATCAGTCTGAATTTCACACCTATAGCATTATTATTCCAATTCATCTTTAGAGTCCCATACACTCCATCATAACTGTTAGCTTTCATTGCTGCATCAGCCCACTTGCGCCATCCAATTTTAGTATTGATAATGCTACCAGATGCAGGCATGTTATCATGATTAACAGTGCCAGTATAATAATCATTACTACTAGCTTCATACGCTGGGCATTTAGATGCTGGTATAACACCGCTGATGCACTCACTGATGTTCTTTAACTGGGTGGCACTATAACCGTTATAGTTAAAATTTTCATCACCTGCTGGGGCTTCAGCACCGTAAGCTATGCTACCATTAACTAGGCTTGTTGTTAACATGCATACACTTGCTAGTAGTGTTATGAGTATGGTGGTTTTAGTGTGCGTTCTTTTACGATTTATTATCATAATTATAATCCATTATCTTCTCGAATATTCTAATAATAAATATCTATATCCATTAATAAATATCTATATCCATAAGATATGCAATTGTATGCACTTATGTTGACTGCGGTGCTATGATTATGAGTTAGAATGTATGCATGTTAACACGATTAATACAATGATGATAGTGATTTATAATAATATTGTTTTGATTCTATGAATTGTGAGTTCACCAGGTAATTAGGTTAATCTTTTTTATGAGTCCTAGTTTAGTTATTTTGCTTATGATGGTGTGAGTGTTAGCATTTGTTAGCAAGTTAATGGTGAACCTGGTTAAGTTTAGTATTGATAATTAGTCATAGTGGTTAAGACTGAATGTTAACATGAGTGCATGTTAGCACTTTTATCAAGACTCAGAGAGACTAACTGTAGTATTATGCGCATGTTTGATTGTAAGCAATGAGTTAATTGTAAGCATGAGAACATGTTAGAACATCTTATTATAAGAGATTAGAGTGCGACACGCACGAGGTTGACAATTAAAAATGATTAGAGTATGCTAGTAATAACTAAGGCAGTAAAGATAACTGCTTAGTTAAGAATTTAGAAAGGATACACATTATGAGCACTCCAAGCACCATTGGCATTAAGAATGATAATGGCACTATCACTGACTATCAGAAGTATTACGATGATGAACTCGGTCATGATGGCATGGGTTCTGTCTTGTTTTACACGGCTGTGAAGTATGATCTCATCAAGCATTACGAGAAGAAGTATCCTGATTCTGGCTGGGATGATGGGTTCGCGTGGATCGTACCAACTACTGGGATGATTATCAATCTTGATTATGGGGATCCAATACTCCCAATGAATGAGTGGGCAATCAAGCTCACTGACACCGTTCCTGAAGATTACCATCAGTGTGCTACTCGTTTAGAAATCACTGGTGACGATGTGGATACTGCACTTGATCTTGAGTCCGAGGAATCGAACAAGCCTGTTACAGAGCTTACGGTCATGGAGTGCGTTCATGCTATGACCGAGCTTATTGATGGTCTCATTGAGGACGGTAGAAAGCGCCGTGTAGAGATGCTTGGTATGGTACAGTACTGATAATGGAGCTACCAGTACTGTCTACATAGAGTTTCTGTATTTGGAGTGTTAAGAATAATAATGGATACTGGTGATGATAGCCAATTCAAGGATAATCCTAGACTAATATGTACGACACGCCGAATACTTACCTAAACTTGACAATCATTCAATAACTAGTATACTAATAAATAACAAAAGGCAGTAAAGATAACTGCTTAGTTAAGATAGTTTAGAAAGGATACGCATTATGAGCACTCCGAGCACCATTGGCATTAAGAATGATAATGGCACTATCACTGTCATCTACTGCAATTATGATGGTTATCTTGATGGCGTAGGACTCACACTGTATAAGCATTACAGTGATGCTGATAAAATGCGCACACTGCTTGCACTTGGTGATGTGTTCTCACTTGGTACCGAGCCTATTGATGCTATCACACCGATTATGAAAGCCACTGGTTGCAAGTACACTGGTGAACTTTCGACTAAGCTGGGTGATGATGTTTACAATGAACTCATGAATCATTACACCCGCGCTATTCATGATGGTTATAATCATGAGGCACGCACTTATGATAACATGGATGCACTCATGCAAGCAATTGAAACACCTTATGCTTATATCCTTGATAATAATGGTAAGTGGCTTGTTTATGATTCTGAGGCAGGGCGTTTTGTTCGGTTTAACACAGCTATGAAGCATGAGATTAATAGGCTTAAGACTGTCTTAGCAAGCTAAAGCTAGTATTGCTAGTGAAGTGCTAGCATGTTGTTGCTAACAGTGTTGCGATATGCGATGTTGTGAGTGAGCCTCTTTATGAAGTATTGTTAGCACTGCTAGCACTGCTTACTACTGTTAACAGTGCTAACAGTAGTTATGATAGTGTTGGATAAGCAATAGTTATGATAGTTGATAACGCACAATGACATTATAGTGTGAATGAGAGAGCCAGTTAGTAAATCAGAATACTAACTGGCTCTCTATTTATTATTGTTAGCATTTGATTGCAATAATTAACAAACTTATCCAACTAATTATCATTGGTTTATAGGCACTAGTGCTTTATGCTAGAATTAGAGCCTATGTTCTAAGAGTATTATATTGAAACAGATAAAAAACATGTAGCACTAAGAGCACTAATTAAATAGTTGGTAATAATATTTACAATTTAACCGATTTTACATATTTCATTAATAGAGTTATAACCTGATAAATCACTGTTTTATATAATTAAGCCTATTTATTTGTTTTTAGTGCAATCGGAATTATGATTACAAAATTAGCAATGTTAACAATGTAATCATGAAACCATGCTACTAGTTAATCTATTTCATACATGGTGTTTTAGTGGTTTAGGCATAGCACCAGGTGAATTGTTTTATGCAACTATCAGTGCAGCCATGTAATCATAATTCATAGTTTGCAAGAGTTCACTGCACTATGATTACAATTGCAATCCGTCCTATTATTAAAGATGTTGGTGGTTAGATTGCAAGAACTTAATGCTGGCATTGCTAACAGACATTGCTAGCATAGCATGATTTATCAACCTATCATACTTAGTTAAAGAAATAGATATAACCGCTTTACTGCTTTATTTATTGCTAGCATGTGTCAGCACTATTTGCCAGCATATGATAACAATAGTGCTAGCAATTATATATTACCAGGTAGGCTGTGTACAGTCAGTATTCATGTATACAGAGCAGTATTCATTTGACTTATAATGCTAGAATGACTTACTTTACTAACTATAATTATTATGCTAGCACTGTTAGCACTGCACTACATTAATATGCTTTAACTGTGCTTATTATTATTAGCACGACACGCCGTATACTTATCGAACTTGACAATCACTCAATAGCTAGTATACTAATAAATAACAAAAGGCAGTGATAAGTGAACTGCCATGGAACACAACTTATAAGGAGAACATACTATGGGTCATGTTATTCAGTATCATAAGCTTCCTAAGAATGCTAGTAAGAAGAATTTTATTGCATACATGGATGAAATTGTTCAACATGAGGATTATATGGAGGGTGGTCGTTATCCTGCATCTCAACTGACTTGGCATGATGATAAAGTGTATAATACTTATGATGATGCTAAGCAAGCCATTGATAAAATGGACAAGGGCTTTTATGACGATCACGCTGTTCTGTATTATGATACTGATAGCGTTGCTGTTAAGCCCAGTAAGGCACTAGAGTCAGCTAAGATGAAGCTTGATAAGCTGATTGCTGCGCGGGATAAGTATGTTAATGAGAGTCGTGTATCGCACCGTTCAAGTGAGTTCATTGGTTGCACTGAATGCGGTTCTAAGATAAGTCGTAAATGGTTGAAGTCAGATTATTGCCCTGTGTGTAAGCATGATTTGCGCCCGAATTCAACTCTTAATCGTATTGCATCTTTTGATAAGCGAATTAAAACTGCACGCAATGAAGTCAGTAAGATTGAATATGCTCTTAAGCTTAAGAATATTAAGAAAGCTAAAATCTGCTGGCTTGTTAAGACTGAATACCATTGCTAACAGTAAGTATGCATTGCTGACAGTAAGTATGTAGCAAGTGAATAAGTGATGATACGCCACCTCAAGTGAAAGAGTGAGGTGGCGTATCATTATTTTATAGTAAGCTAAAAATTTCGCTTTGACTTCACTTCATAATGATTTCACTGAATGGTTAAGTCAAATTGTATCAAGCAAGTATGCATGATTACAATGGTAGTGGCTGTGATAATGGCTGTTCACACTGATTGCATACAATACACAGCTACTGATGATGGCATAGATAGTGGCTGTTAACTATGATTGTATACTAATTGTTAGCACTGATAGCACATACGGCTAATGATGATGGCATAGATAGTGTCTGTTTATGTTGATTGAACACTAATTGTTAACACTGATTGCATAAACAGCTACTGATGATGGTGTATACACTGCTGACTGCTAGCATTATGCAGCTTTTTTGTTCTGTATTATGTGATACAGTTAGTGCGACACGCCGAAGCTTTTTGACATTTAATAATGCACTGTTATAATAATTAATAACAAAACAAAAGAAATTAGTAAAACATATCGGAGGTATTAATCATGAAGCATCTTAACATTAAGGATATCCGTATTAAAGTAAACTATTATGATGATGAGCCTACTATGATTGCCAGCATTGAGTTCACTAATGCTGACGGTGATAACACTGGTTATTATTGGAATGATAACAATGGTGAAGATGGTTTTGTTCTTGAAACTGATGTTGATGAACTCTTTGATAGTGGCTTTTTTAATAATCTTATCAGTGGTAAGGATTATGACTACATTCATGATTTCATTAATATTGAAGACGCTGATGACCTTAACAGTTGTTTGCATTCATGTGGCTTGATCCTTGGTGAATCGCTTAATGCTAACAATACCGTGTATACAGTGCAAGCATACTAATAATTTGGTAATTCTTGACTTATAAGACATATGCAAGCAGTGCGGTGCGCAATAACACTACACTGTTTGCATTTAAACTGTTGTAAATAATGTTTTAACTTATACATGCACACATTGTGAACTTGGTGTATACAGTGTTAGCATAGTAAATTTGCTAAATCATTATAAGTCAGTTATTATGTAATCATTGTAAGCAATTAGCTAGTTTAGTTAATAGCTCTAGTTTAGTTAAGAATAACCAACTATATGACATGAAATCACTGAATAGGACTGATAAAAGCCGTTATAACTTATAAAACAGTAATTTACTAATAATAATTAACAAGAGCACGACACGCCAGTGGTTGACATTTTAATGAAAACAGGTTAATCTAATAATTAACAGTACTTAATAAATTATAACACTTAGCAAGAAAGAAACGGTGCAATGATGAATAAGATTAAAGCTAATGATGTTAAGGTAATACCATGCAATGGTGAGTCTGAATACTCATGCATCATGTTCATTAGCAAGAATGATAACAATGATGTTTACATTACTGATGATGGTGATTTAATTGAAGTCAATGAGCATGATGAAACTGAATCTGACTGTATTTGGCCTGATAATATGAATTATTCTATCCTTGCATGGCATTACATTGATGGCATTTATGGTGAGTCTGAGAAATCATGGGTTAATGCAGCTAATGATATGCTTGGTGAATTGCATGTTCAACTGGGTGATTTGCATACAAGCTCACATGATGAATATTATGACCTTATTGAGTCTCATTGAGGTCTAACCATTAAGTATTACAGCTAAATGCTTGGTGAACTGAACTAAACTTCACTAGTTCAGTTCACTATTTTTTATGCTCGCACATGTTAGCATTATTGCTAGCAAGTTATCATGACTTACTTAAAAGAGTTCAGTAGTATTACTAACTGCGTATGTGTGAAGCACTGCCTGTTAACTGATTCTGTGAGTATGTATTCACATGTTTACAATAAGTATGATTTACAGTGAGAATAGTTAATAGAATCAGTTATGAACATAATAGTATCTAGTGATAACAAAACTATCTTATTAGACAGCGCTATAATGCAAATAGTTTTGTAAGAAAATCATCAAATAAAATATCTAGTTCATACACATTATACTACTATTGTATACAATGATTACACAATGCATACATACTATTCATTCTTACTATAAGTTGTTCGCACTGAGAGATGACCAGGTATCAGGTATAGTGTATGCATGTGAACAATAGTAGTATCATCTTAATAGTGTGAAACAGTTCTAACAATACTAGTCTTATGTGAAAGCTGTTGTTTGGTATTTAGTTTGATATAAAATAATGCTGATTTCGATTCTGAGAGCAATTTTACATGTTTTATGAGTAGTTAGTCATAAATGCGGTTTTTCACTAATTTTGAGAATTTAGTCATCCAGCAGCCCTGATAAATCAACCTTACTGGATGGCATCGATTTTAAGCTAATTTAACATAATAGAAAATTCTATGATTTTACCTTAATTTTAGTGAACTAATAATTCATACTATGATTTTAAGATACTAAGATACTATGAATAGTATATCGACTTACTAACGCACTCTTTATTATAATGTATGCAATCGCATTGGCAATCATAATGTTGTTAATCTGGTAAATGATGGCTAACAAATTAGTAGTTATAACTTATCACTAATTATGCTTACAATGTTAACATTCAATGTTAGCACTTAACACTTACTTAGTGAACTTGATACGCTTGATTCACTTCACTTAACTCACTTACTACAATGGTTCAATAACTATGGTTGAAATTTAGCATTAAATAGTCTAAATCTTCTGGTTAATGTTAATGTTGTATTGTAAACAAATTGCTATCAATCATTAGTTATAACCAAGTGTAAAATGCTAACTGATTTTAACCTACTAATATGAGTAAAATTAACAACTAGGATTAAAATCACCTGGTTATTTCTTTTTAAGCTATTAAAACTAGCAATTTATGCTTAACATGCTGATGACTGAGATATCACAACTTACCACTATAAGAGTAGTTCACAGTTCACTATAGTAAATTATGCGCGAATTATTGTGTACATGTGTGCATTTTTACTTAGCTATCACTGTGGTAAGCTATCATTTCATTCATGTATTTCATTCATGTGAAAACTCATAAGCCAATTCAATGAGCATCTAGTTAATTTTATTGCAAACTTGTGTGAACATTACAACTATGTGAACTTGTTCCTGGTAATTGTATAATCTGATTTAGTTAATAATGCTAATTTCGATTCTGAGAGAGATTTTACATATTTTATGAGTAGTTAGTCATAAACGCGGTTTTTCACAATTTTTAAGAAACAAGCCATCCAGCAGCACTGATAAATCAACTATTCTGGATGGCATCGATTTTGAGCAAATTTAGAATAATAAAAAATTCTATAATTTTACCTTAATTCTAGTGAACTGATAATTCATACTAAAAATTTAGCTGACTACTAAGTATAATAGTTAGAAATTTACCAATGACTAATTCTCTCGCATAGTGCTCACAGATTATACTTATACTGATTTACTGCTTACAGTTAAGCTAAAGCCATCCATAAGATTTTTATGAAATTTTGCTAACATGCTAGCATACCATTAACCTGGTTATACAATATTTCTAAATTTCTTTAGTATAAATAATAAGCAAGTAAATGATTGCATATAATCATATAATCATCATCAACATTAAATCAACCATATAAGCACCGCTCACACTAGCAAACAATACTCACACCAGTAAACAATGAAAATATTAGTGTTAGTTAGTAAATGAGCTAATTAAGTAAAAGGTATTAGTGATTAAATGAATAAGCGAGTAAGTTAGCTAATTATGCTGATTACTTAGTGAATTAATAATCAGCACAGTAAAAACACACAGCTAGAATATTGCTCACAGGATAATGTTCGCATATGCTAACACTAGCAATTAACATTATGCTAGCACTAACACTAGCATTACAGCTAAACAAAAGTGAACCCACTAGTTCACTTCACTATCACTAGTGGGTTCACTTTCACTTATAACTCTGATTAGCACTGTTAGCAGTGTTAACAATTCACAACTAGCAGCGCAAGCTAACACAACTAGCAGTGCAAGCTACTGATAACAGTGATAGCACTGCTCTAACACTTAACATTAGTGCTAGCAGTGCTTACACCAAGTGTTAGTTAATTCACTATTCATCATAATCATTATGATGAATCAGATAATGGATACTACTCACTAACACTGGTATACCAATAATCAACCATGCTGTAGCGCATTGAACAAGGTCATGTGGCAGGTCATGAGTAATGCTGTTAACAATGACAATAATCATGAATACAATCATCATCAGTATAACAGCGATTGCATACTTACTGTTATTCTTTTTCATCATTATCACCTTTCTTTAGTAGTTAAGCAATCTTTCATTTGCTTAACTTATACTATTAGTATACACCTAAGTGAAATCCGACACGCCGTATATGCTGACATGAATCATAACAGGACTACCACTACAGTTAACTGTTATGCTAATGTTGTTAACATGTGCGCACATTACGGTTCATTACTCACTACTGCTAATGATAATGCGCTACCATTTCTAATTATTACTTATTACCAATGCACTGTATACACTGTATACACTGCATGTTCACTGCATTGCATTGTATACACTAAATGTGAGTTAGCAGTTTCAATAATTCATCATATCTGATTAACCACATTAGAATAGAACTATTATCAAATATAAAGTAGACTATTTGTAGATTATTTATCATACTAACTCACTAAAATACTAATCTTTAAACATATGATTGTGTAAGTCATATGCTTAACTAGAACTAGGTAATTACTGTATTACTGTAATTACCTAGTAAGTAGTAGTTATCATTAGTAATTATAACAAAGTTCACATATTACCATAGTTTTTAGCGTGCTAACATGTCTACAGTTCTAATCATGCTAGCATGAGCTATTATGACATTAGCTAAGAGTAATATAACCATTAACTATATAGAATTAGATTACATCACTGAGAATCAACAGTAGGTTCTACTAATTCCAATGCTATTATAGGATGACCATTCTCAGTCCATTCAGTTGTATTATCAGAAGCAGCATAATCTAACTCACCTAATTCATACACACCAACTACCTTGAAACTATAACCCTTATCAATCAATAATTCAGCCTCATTATCACCATAATCACTACTGGAACTGGTATCAATGCATCTGGTGCCAGCTGGTATTTTAATCAAATAGCTACATGCATCTTCATCAAACTTAGCTGGGACATTCCAGGTTGTACTCATGAAATCAGGTCTAGTCACTATCGGTTCACTACCATCTCGCATTGACTTAGCTACAGCATGATAAAAAGCTTTTTCTTCACCGCCCCTATCATCATTATAATTATTTGGTAAATAACGCCGTCTAAAAATAACAGTATCCTTATTAATCACACTATTTGTATTACGCATGACTGAATCAATATTCTTAATATACTTATTAATAGTATTAAATGAATTAATCGCATCATCTGGAACCTGACCAGTTCTTAGAACAGTATTAATCTCATTATACACATCACCAGAATATTTCTCAATAGCTTCCTTACCTTTCTCATGCTGATTCATAATATTTTTAGAATTAACTTTAATGTCATCACTGTAATCATTAGCGAGCGCTACACCTGGGAATATATCCCTTGCGAATGCCTGCATGTCAACACCATCACTATACATACCATACTCATTATTACCAGTTCTCCAATACTTACGCTTCTCATCAGCAGTTAACCTGTGTAGTAATGGTGAACCATCAATATAGAGTCCCTGCTGAATAGCTAAATCACGCGCTGTAGCATCAATGAAACCATTAGGATTTTCAGTCTCACCAGTATCCAGCATACTACTATCAGTCTTACCATCATTCTTGCTAGTAGTGTTAGCATTCTTGTTAGCAGTGCTGTCATTTAGCTTATTACTAGCAGCATAAACGGTTTTCATTAAATTGCTAACACTTGTTTGCATTAGTATACTACTCTTATTACTTAGACCCCAGTTATCATTCTGATGGGCTTTAGAGTAAGCGTTCTCAGGACTAGTCGCATATACTTCACTACCACCATGCTCACTACATGGGTTATTAGCACATGGGACATAAGAGCCTTGCAATTCTGATTTGCTGCCTTCATATAAATGGTAAGGCCAATTCTGACCATTATGATTAGTAGTGCTTATTGTAGTGCTAGATTTCTTGGTCATCATAATGCTCCAGTTTTCTAATATTTGCTGTGATTTTACTGTGTTTAATGCTATTCTGGTATCTATCTGGTTTGCAAGGTATCATCAGTGCCAACAATTGCACACAACAAGCATCTCACCATACCAGTGAGACATTACCATACCAGTGAAGACATGCACGCACCTAATCATCTCACTATTCAAATGATAACATGCATACACACATTACCATACAATCATTCATGCTAACAACTCGCACCATCACATCACTGTATCACACTGGTCAGCGAATATAGTGCTACCAGGTGTGTTAACAGAATCATTATTCTGGCAGGTATGACTAACAATGCTAACAAGATACTGTTAACTTAACAATTGTTAACAATGCTAACAATTACACACAGTATCTACAGTTCACATGCTGATACTGCTGCACGCAGTGAATGCTGTATAGTATCCTTCATCATCACTGTTAATGTTAAATAGTGCTTTATAGTGTTAGCAATTTGTTAGCATTACTGCAATCATAAAAATCAATTGATTTATCAGTGAATATTAGAGTTTAGCATTTACAAAGAACTATCATTAGCTATAGCTTTAAGTAGTGTAATCATTATTGTTTTTAATTTTAACAGTATTAGTGGTTGGAACATTTACAAGTTAAAAAGAATTACTAAATTACTGCTAACTGTAAGCACTGCTATCATAATGAATATGAATACAATTAGAAGACTAAAAAAATAACCACTATGAGTGAGTTAATCTCATAGTGGCTATATCTTTAAGTTTTCTATTAAGGTTGCTAGCACTAAGCATACAATGCATGCATTATATACAGTGCTGGCATTATAGTAGTAAGTGAGTTATACTGTGTGGCTTGATTTGCACTTGTTTTCAGATGTCAGCATGATTCTCACAGAACCCACCATAAAGGAAGGCTGATAGCTTAGCATCACCTTTGAAGGCATCAAGGTAATCAACGATATCAACATCATCAGCGTTCAGAAGTTCATTGTACCTTGTGTAAGTTTTATCATCAACCTCACGAGTTGTTTCACGACCGCAGACTGGGCAGATTCCAAATACAAGATGAGTTTCATTATTAGCCATAATATTTATCATCCTTTCATGATAATATTCTCTTAATTTGCTTAATCTCATATTTATTATATCAGATAGCATAATTAATGTCAAGTTTAGTCATTTACTCGGTGTGTCGAAATTCACCATCATGCTATACTAATAAGTATCAAAAGCAAACCAATTAGTTAAGAAAGGAACCCGGTTATGATGAATATGATGACAGCTATGATGAATGAGTATAATGCTAACGATGCTTTCACTGCTAACATAGTTGATGGCATGTTGGAGATTCATATCATACTGAATAAGGCTTTTAAGCCGGATACTAAGTGGTATGTTGAGTATCCGAATAATGACGATTATGAGGGTTATACTCGCTACATTAATTTTTATAAGAATGGTAAAATCACGATAGAAAAGAACAATCTGAATTATGAAATTACTACTGTTAGAGCTAAGAAATTACTTGAAGATGGTTCATATGATGATGAATATGCACCGTTAGTATCAGATAATGATTGCTACAATGCTGATATCCCGAAGATGCTCTCATTTGCAATGAATTTGGATTGGTGTACAAGGAACCCGAATAACGCACCGAAAACCATCATTCCTGTGAAACTCTATTGGGAATTCTAAAATTTAGTTCATAAAATCACTAGATTATATGAACTGATTAACTATTAATCAGCACTATAATCTAGTGCTTTTTTATTAACTAAAACTATGCTAGCAATGTTAGCAATGTTAACATTGCTAAAACTATGCTAACAATGCTAACAATTCTAATTAGGCTAACAATTAGAAGTTAACAATTATATGTATATGGTTAACCTAATTAGTAGCACTTTAACTAATGTTTTGTTGTTAATCAATTGTTATCATTGTTATCATCATATCACAGTGCTAGCAGTGTCAGCAGTCTTGCTGGTTTTCTTACTAGTAGTTCTCTTACTGCTAGTTTTCTTAGTTCTTGTTGTGCTTGTTCTCTTAGTTTTTGTTGGTGGTATGAGTTCAAGTGCTATCACAGGATAAGCACCACTGGCATTATACCATTTACCATCACTAGATTGTTTTCTCCATGATGTTTCATCAGCACCATCAAAAGTTTCATAATCTAGCTTACCAAACTCATAAACTCCAACTACCTTAAACTTATAACCCTTATCAATCAGGAACTCATCCTCACCATATACATTATTAGCACTGATATCAATACCATGTGTACCAGCTGGAATCTTAATAATATAACTACATACTTTAGTATCAAAAAGTTCAGGCACATCAGAAGTTGTACTCAAGAAATCAGGTCTAGTTATAATAGGCTCACTGCCATCCTTCATGGCGTTAGCAACAGCCTGGTAAAATGATTTTTCTTCACCACCACGGTCGTTAATAGACCGTTTGCAGTATCTCTTTCTAAAAACAACAGTATCCTTTTTTATAATATTTTTTGTTGCTTTATTATTCAATACTGCGTGTAGATTCTTAATATAAGAGTTAATTTGCTTGATATCATCATCATCGTAATCTTCTTGTGGTCCATTTCTAAGCATATTATTAATTGCTTTAAAAGTCATACCAGTGTATTTTTTAATCGAGTATATCTCATCAAAAGTAGCATCATTAAGAAGTTCCTCTGATTTATTCTTAATATTAACCTGATTCTCATAGTCAACTGCTGCACCTGGAAAAACATCCTGAGCTAGCTTACGAACTTGTATACTACCAGCCCATCCATTCTTAACATCATTCGGAACTATATACTTAGTGTTCTCATCTACCTTATGCAATAATGGTGAACCATCAATATACAGTCCCTGACTACGAGCAACACTTTCAGCCTTATCACTAAGAAAACTACTACTATTACTACTAATTGTATTCATGCTCTTATTAGCACTATCAGCAGCCGTCTTAATCTTAGTTTTAGTCTTAGTCTTAACTGATTTAAGGGTTTTCTTTTTAGAAGTAGTGTTAACAGTGCTAACATTGC
>Ga0256406_1001636_pt1 | contig 35432 bp, 36 predicted proteins | sample RumenRJG_03DNA_FD_185986 | JGI IMG/M metagenome (GOLD analysis project Ga0256406, IMG submission 185986) | Bovine rumen microbial communities from Lethbridge, Alberta, Canada - RJG_03 | ecosystem: Host-associated > Mammals > Digestive system > Stomach > Rumen | place: Canada: Alberta | collected...
GATGAAAGCCTTCAGGTCATGCCTGAAGGGAATAAGGGATATACCCTTCTTTTTCTATAGATGTGTTACTGTCTTTGGTTAGGCAGCGGCATCTGCCCGCCACGGACAATCCCCCTTGGGCCCATATTGCTGGTCTGTAGCAACAGTCAGCGTTCCCTTACCTGTTTTGTTAAGCGAAGCGATACCACTGAGATAGCCTGTACCGTTCAGCGTCACGTTAGCATCACTCTTCACTACGACAGCGGTCTTTGGTGTAGCCTCATCAAGGGTATAGGTTTCATCATTTGCCGGATTAATCAACCATTCACCATCGCCCGTGCCTGTAAAGGTCTCCACGTCGACTATGTCCACCTGCTCAGGTTTGGTCTTTACGATTAATTCTGCAGTATAATTCGACTTATCTTGACCCTTGTAGGCACAAACACGTACGATATAAGGCTTTCCGGCTTCCAAACCAACATTCTGAATGATAAACTGTGAATTAGTCGTACGGCCCACTTCTACGAAAGCGCCATCTTTCTGAAGCTCTACAATAAAACCATCTTCATTATCGCTATAATCGGCCCACGAAAGCGTCAGGCTATTTGTTGTAGCAGAAGCAAGTTCCAACAATAGCGGTGCACGCAGGAAGAACTGACGATTGTCTTTAGTAATGCTGTTGATGTAGTTCTCGATATTGGCATAACCATTATCTGCAATCGTCATAGCATCGTTTTTGGCCTTATCTGTTCCGTTAGCCTCTTCCCATGCGTCAGGCATGCCATCACCATCAGTATCAGTAGGCTTCGATCCCTTAAACCAAGACCATGTTGTAGGCACGCCAATAGGCAGCTCATTTTCATTCGTGATAAGCTTACCTTTCTTACCAAAACTCAGAACCTCGTCAACCATATAGCAGTCAGCCAAGTCGCGGTAAGGTAATGAAGCGCCTACCTCCGGCAGCAGCATTTCTATAAGTTCATTGCCAGCCCATTTCTCCAATTCCGGATAAGCATATGGAGTACTCACCTTGTCACCGCCACCTGTACCTGTAAACAACGTGGGATTCAACACACCATCTCGATTTTTATCCTGCCAGTTATCGTTTCCATAGAAATGGAAATCGCTATTTCCTCCTGTCAGAGCATCTCCGCCCACAGCAGGTCCATTAATAAAAAGATTGTTTTCAATGTTTACATAGCTGGTTCCCTGAGAGTCACCGCCCATATTATAGGCATAGTTTTTCCAGTTATAGACTAAGTTATTGACATACTGATTCGTACCCTTCACCTTGAAGTTACGTGTAGAGTTGTCTACAAGCAAGTCACGATAAAGCGTGATATTATCAGCCTGCATCAGACCACCAGCAGAGTGAGTCATCAAGCCCTGACCAACAATAGAGTTCATCAGCGTGATGTTCTGCGGAGCCGTTCCCTTGTTGTCCCAGTTTATAGAGAAATTCTCATCTTGTCCCCACGAGAACGAGCAATGATCAAAAATCATGTTCTGACCATTGGCAATACCACCTGCATCCTTATCCTTTGTGCCTACAGCACCCATACGGAAGCGCATATAACGTACGATGATATTATCGGCTGCCGAGAAACTTGTACCATCACCATAAACGGTAATGCCTTCACCCGGAGCCGTCTGACCTGCAACATAAAGGTTTTTGGAGAATACCAGACGTGAATTAATACGTATCACACCGGATACATCAAATACGACAATTCTATTTGGTTTACTCACTGCATCACGCAGAGAACCAGTACCAGAATCGTTAAGGTTTGTCACATGATACACACTTCCCATTCGTCCACCAGTAGCAAAACGGCCAAATCCTTGAGCACCAGGGAAAGCGAGTTGCTGGGCACTTACAGTCAGGCACATGGTCGACAATGCAAGGCTCAAAAATAACTTGTTAGGTTTCATTTTTTTAATTGATATTTTTTAGTTTTAGTTGAATATTTGTGGCAAAATTACGATATTTCCTCCATATACCTCTTTTATATTAGAGAAAACATCTATAATCTTTGGCAAAAAAATAGGAGCTACTGAATAGCTCCTACAATATCGTTCACATCGGCAACACCGTGTTTATCAAGCCAATCGTTAATACCATCACGCACTTTTATCGTCACAGCGGGATCAAGAAAATTAGCAGTTCCAATCTCTATAGCACGAGCACCACACATCAGGAATTCTATAGCATCCTCAGCAGTACTAATACCACCAAGACCAATAACAGGTATTTTCACTGCCTTAGCCACCTGATAAACCATGCGCAGAGCCACAGGCTTTACGCAAGGACCACTCAGTCCACCTGTACCGATAGAAAGTGTCTTACAACGTTTCTCAATGTTAACAGCCATTCCCATCAGCGTATTGATAAGGCTCACGCTGTCGGCTCCCTCTGCCTCTACTGCACGGGCAATCTCTGTAATATCCGTCACATTGGGTGATAGTTTGACAATCAGCGTCTTATGGTAAGCCTTACGAACAGCCTTTACCACGCTGGCAGCTCCAGCACAAGTCACGCCAAAGGCCATACCACCATCCTTCACGTTAGGACACGAGATATTCAACTCGATAGCAGGAATATGCTCCAGCGCATCCACACGAGCAGCACACTCTGCATAATCCTCTGGCGAGGAACCACTGACATTCACAATATAATTGCCCTCCGTAGGCAACAGTTGGGGGTAAATATGCTCACAGAAATAATCCACGCCCTTATTCTGCAGGCCTACGCAGTTCAACATACCCTGTGGCGTCTCTGCCATTCGCGGATAGTCATTGCCCTCACGAGGTTTCAGTGTAGTACCCTTCACAATGATACCACCAATACCTTTAAGATCTACAAAATCCTGGAACTCCAAACCATAGCCAAACGTACCAGAGGCAGTCATCACAGGGTTCTTCATTTTCAGAGCCCCAATATTTACTTCTAATCTTGCCATAACAATCTCTTTATATTAAATACGGGACCATCCTTACATACACACACATTCGTTGCCTCCGTGGTAGACGCATCTCCGTCGACTCTAACTTTCTCCACACAGCACAGGCAGGCGCCTAATCCGCAGGCCATCAGGTTCTCCAGGGATACCTCGCACTCAATGTCCTTTTCACGTGCATAACGAGCCACGGCCTTCATCATAGGTGTAGGACCACATACCTGAATCATATCAAATGATTCCTTCTGTAGCACGCTATGATTGGTAACAAAACCCTTCTCACCCATAGAACCGTCTTCTGTCGTTACTAATACGCGACCATATTTCTCAAACTCAGAGAGCATCAGCAAATCCTTTACAGAGCGGGCTCCAAGCAGGAACGTAATATCAACACCCTGTTCCTTGAGCAACTTACCAAGATAAAGAAGAGGAGCCACGCCAACGCCGCCACCAGCCAATAACATCCTGTGTCCCACGATTCGGTCGCAGGGAATCGTAAACCCATTACCCAGTGGCAGCACGCAATTCAGCTTGTCACCAGGCTTCATCTTTGCCAGCGTTTTTGTGCCTTCACCAACAGTAGCGACAAGCAGCCACAACTCGTTTTTCTCTTTATCTACAAAATTAATGGAAATAGGACGGCGCAGGAAAGTAGAAGCGGAACCGTCTACACGCACCTCAACAAACTGACCAGGGTTCATGGGAGGAAAAGCGTCCTGCTGAGTTAACTTTATCAACACATAGCGCTCGTGAACACGCTCCACAGACCGTACTGTCAAGTCTAGGATATACTTTTTCATTTACACCTTATTATATAATTCTGGGTGCAAAGGTAATACAAAAAAAAGAAAAAAGGAAACGAATGATACGATAATCTCATTCGCTTCCTTCATATTTCTACTTCTTCGCCGGTACAAAACTCTCCCACGTTTGATCATCATAATAAACGCGTATCTCTGTGACATGGCGTAAAGGCTTGTCAACTATTTTTATCTCTTCACGTACAATTTCTGACCGTGTATTTCGCACACCATTATTATAAGAGGGTGTAGAATGACCCATTTGAGGCCTAAAATTGGCAGATTGAGGGATAACGGAACTGTTTGTGTCAAAATCCAAGACTTGCTCTTGACCAATTTGAGGGGATGAAACCCCATCATCTGTGGAAGCAACTTGATCTCCTGAGGGGGTAGGAGACTGTTGATACATATCTCCAATACCAAACATTAACCATTCAAGGCTAATGTCAGGAAATTTCTTTTTGATACTCTCAATGATGTTAATAGTAGGGCGAGTACGATCATTGAAGATACCACTTAGGGTTGCTGGAGTTGTTCCGATGGCACTAGCAAACACTTGTTGAGTCATGTGCTGCGCCTCCATGATCTGTCTGATTCTATCCTTCATATACTAATCAAGTCATTTTGGAGCCTAAAAAGGCGGTTTTCTTTTCAGTTTACAAAGGTAAAGCAAAAAAATGGATTATGCAACTTTTTAAAGGAGAATTTATAATATTAAAGTTTAAATATTTACTTTCATATTTGTAAATTAAAAGCAATAACTGAAAGTTTTCTTGATTAAGATTCATAAACTTAAAGTATAAGGATGTAAAGAGCATAAACAAAAATATTACAATTTCTTTATAATTTATTGGTATTTACAATATTATACATGTATATAGCCATAACAACAAGTCCTGTATTCATAGATTTAAAGGTCTAAATCCCATAAATATGGCCTAAGAACAAAGGGATTACTAAAAATTCACGAATTATACCCATTGCTTTAAATTTGCATACTACACTTTAATAACTAAATTATATCTATTTGATTTACAATATGTTATATCTAAACGCATAAAGCATTATAAATATACATTTATAATATCGAATACCGAGATTAAAATTTTAAAACCTAAAGTTTTGATATTTTAAAATCCGTAAGTTTGCGTTTTAAAACATAAACATTATCTTTACATATTTACACTTTAAAAATTTTAATCTTGTAAAGTACGTATTTTTAAACCAAAATAAACGTTAACGGTAAATCTGAGAGAGGCAAAAATTCGCAAAAATCAAATGCTTAAAAAATTCTGGACGAGCGTTCAAGAAGCTGAAAATTTTAAAAATATGAGGGTAGTTATTTCAGTGTAAATCCCCTATTTTAAGGCATTTAGAGCCAAAAAAAGCACCCTACCCGGATGCTTGTTCTAGATATTCTAGCGGCTAAAAAATAGCGTTTTTAGTGCAGAATGTAAAAAATAAGTTCTTTCATCAGTTCTTCTGGAGGGGTATTTGGGTTATCCAGGCCCTTACTTTTGGCATCAATCTCACGTAGTTTAGAAATTATCTGCATCGTTTTCATTGCAGTGAAATTTCTCATGCCAGTCATATAGTCCTTCGCCGCCCACGAAGATCGCAATTCTAACCAGGCTGCAACCTCCTCCTGACTGCCCTTATTTGGCGAATAAAATGCGATCATTAGATTCTGGAAGTAATTAAAGAGCATTGGGAGAAATGAGTAGATACTACCAGCCTTTGGATTCTTGTCAAAATAATTGATTATCTGATTTGCTTTGTACACATTTCGGTTCACGATAGCATCGCGCAATTCAAAACCATTAAAATCCTTGCTCACCCCTATCCTATCTTCCACAACCTGGGGAGTAATCCTTCTGCTCTCCTCTGGCAAACCGAGAAGCACCTTTTCCAGTTCACTCACCAAGCGACTTAAATCTGACCCAATAGCATCAGCGATAAGTTGCGTAGATTTGGGATCTATGCTGGCATTTTTCTGTTTGACGAATTCTTCGATAAAAGCAGGCAGGTCACGATCCTTCACTTTCTGACTCTCAAACAAGATACCAGCCTGCTGGATAGCCTTCACATATTCACGTTTGCGACCATCTATCTTACCATTTTTATGACAGATAACCAAGACTGTGGTTACTGAAGGCTGTTTCAGGTATTTCTCAAGCGCATCAGTATTCTTCAGATTCTGCGCCTCTTTTACGATAACAACCTGTCGCTCGGCCATCATCGGATAGCGACGTGCTGCATCAACAATCTGCGACGCATTCACATCCGAACCAAACATGATGGTCTGATTAAAATCACGCTCTTCAGGCTGTAGGACATGCTCAGCAATATAATCGCATATTTTATCGATATAATACGATTCCTCGCCCATAAGGTAGTAAACAGGGCGATATTGTCCGCTCCGTAACTCCTTCATAATGCTACTATAGCTCACATTTTTAGTTTCTGCCATTGTTCATTGCCAGATATTTTGTATCTTTGCAGTGCAAAGGTACAAAATAAATGGAAATAAACCTACCTCCATACGAAATAAAATTGCGTGAGCAGAACGGACGTCGTCAGATTTTCGACTTCCTGCGTCGCCGCTACGTGTCTCTGACGCCCGAGGAATGGGTACGCCAGCATTTCGTGCATTTTCTGATAGAACAGAAAGGATATCCCAAGGGGCTGCTGGCTAACGAAGTAGAACAAAAGATTGGTGACAAGAAACTGCGTTGCGACACCTTATTATATAATAAAGAGCTGCGTCCAAGGATGATTATTGAGTACAAAGCCCCTGAGATTGCCATCACACAACGTGTTTTTAATCAGATTACGGTCTATAATTTCCTGCTCCATGTAGATTACCTCATCGTTTCCAACGGCCGACAGCATTACTGTTGCCGCATGGACTACGAAAAAGGGGAATATACCTTTTTACAGGATATTCCCCATTATACAGAACTATAAACAAATTCCGCTTAAATCATATCGTTGGCATCGGTAGCCTTCTTTGAATTAGAAGTCTTACGAACACTTGCGCCTGTAGCGCGACGACGTGTAGTCTTCTTCTCCTCGGTAGCAGGCTTTTCAGTCTTAACGCCAGCCAGCTCCGGATCAATCAGAATACGTCCACAATATTCGCAAACGATAACCTTCTTATGCATCTTGATATCCAACTGACGCTGGGGTGGAATCTTGTTGAAGCAACCACCACAAGCATCACGCTGCACGTATACGATACCCAGACCATTGCGGGCATTCTTGCGGATACGCTTGAAAGAGGTAAGCAGACGTGGCTCAATCTTTGCCTCCAGTTCGTGAGCTTTCTCCTTCAGTTTCTCCTCCTCTGCGCGCGTCTCGTCCATAATCTCGTCAAGCTCGCTCTTCTTCAGATCCAGGTCGCCCTGCTTTTCCTGCAGCATGTTCTGGTTGCTCTGCAACTCTTCCTGCTTCTCAGCGATACGGTGCTGAGCCTCATTGATTTTCTTGTTACAAAGTTCGATTTCCAAACTCTGATACTCAATTTCCTTTGACAAGGTATCGTACTCACGGTTGTTACGTACCTCGTTAAGCTGCTGCTTGTAACGCTCAACACTGTTCTGAGCGTCAACAATCTCACCTTTTTTCTGAGAAATAGCACGGTCGAACTCTCCAACCTCACTCTCAATACGCTCAATACGCGTATTCAAACCTTCGATTTCTGCCTCCAAGTCCTCAACCTCGAGGGGAAGTTCACCACGCAAAGCCTTTTTCTCGTCGATAGCCGACAGGGCCTGCTGCAACTGGAAGAGGGTTTTCAGACGCTCTTCTACTGACAAATCTGTAGGATCTTTCTTTGCCATAATTTTCTTATTAATTTATATTGTTATCTCGTTATTTCGTTGTTCCGTAATCTCGTTATTACGTTATCACGTCAAAAATAAAAAATCGGATTCGTGATTGTCTCTGCTATCTCGCAGCGCACACCAGGACATTCCCTTTGAATAATCTCTTTAAAAATTTCCGAGGTAAACTGCTCACTCTCATAGTGACCGATGACGCAGATTTGAATCTCCTGCTCATGACCAAAGAATACATGGTAATGCATCTCGCCTGTGATAAAGGCATCAGCACCCTTGGCAATAGCCTCATCCAACATAAAATCGCCTGCGCCACCACAGATAGCCACTTTCTTCACAGGACGTGTCAGTAACTCATTGCAATGTGCACACTTCACGTCAAATCTCTCCTTCACCAGCGCGATAAAAGCCCTTGCCTCCATCGCTTCCGGCAGTTCTGCTATCACCATCGGTTGCTTGCTTTCTGCGCTCTCCGTGGTTTCTGTATGAACCCGCGCATCCAGTTTCTCAGCGATTTTAAAGTTCACGCCTCCCATTGCATTATCCATATTGGTATGCATGGAGATAACACAGACATCGTGCCTGATAGCCTTTCGTACTGTGCGCTGGACATCGTTCGCATCGCTCACCTGCTTCAATCCACGGAAGAGCAACGGGTGATGGCTCACCACCAAATTACATCCTTTGGCGATGGCCTCATCGACGATTTTTTCAGTCACGTCCAGACACAATAATGCCCCTGAAACCTCCGCCTCTGTTAATCCAATCTGCAGGCCAGCATTGTCCCAACTTTCCTGCAGCGGCAGGGGCGCGAACTGTTCAAGGGCGCTCAGCACTTGTTCTATTTTCACGCTTTTAGTCGCTTTTCGGTTGCAAAGTTACAACTTTTTTCGTAAGAAAAACGCTTCGCAACTTCATTTTTACCCTTCTTTAACAATTTAAGCGCTTTTCATTTGTCCATTTTCCAAATAAATCGTATCTTTGCAACGATGAAAAAACTGATTCTTATCACCGGTGGGCAGCGCTCCGGGAAGAGCATGCAGGCCGAGAAAATGGCGCTCGAAATGAGTCCCAATCCCATCTATATGGCTACGGCTCATATATGGGACGACGAGTTTCGCGAACGCGTGCGCCGTCATCAGGAACGACGCGGCCCCGAATGGAGTAATATTGAAGAAGAAATATTCCTCTGTCGTCATGATGTATCAGGTCACGTAGTCTTGATTGATTGCGTCACTCTGTGGCTCACCAATCTATTCTTCGCAAAAGAAAATGAGCCCAGCAATTCTGTTGATGAAATCCTCGAATCTGCAAAAATCGAGTTTGACCGTTTCACCAGTCAAGAAGCCACCTTCATCTTCGTCACCAACGAAATAGGACTTGGCGGTGTGAGCGAGAATGCCTTGCAGCGCAAGTTTACTGACCTGCAAGGTTGGATGAACCAATATATTGCCCAAAAAGCCGACGAGGTGATACTCATGGTATCAGGAATAGCGGTAAAAATCAAATAAGTAATGATAACTAAAGACGAGATACAACACAAGATAGACAATCTGAACAAGCCGAAAGGTTCTTTGGGGCGTCTTGAAGAACTGGCTTTGCAGATTTGCCTGATTCAACAAACACTAGAGCCACGCCTTAACCATCCTTGTCACCTTCTTTTAGGCGGGGACCACGGCATTGAACGCGAGGGGGTCAGTGTATCACCTCGCGAGGTCACTTGGCAACAGATGATCAACTTCACACATGGAGGTGGTGGCGTCAACATGTTCTCTCGGCAACACGGTTTCGACCTTAGCATCGTCGACGTAGGCGTGGACTATGATCTTTCGCAGGTGCCTGGCATTCTCAATCGTAAGATAGCTCGAGGCACTAAGAATTTCCTCTATGAGCCCGCTATGAGCGAAGCCGAATATCAGCAAGCCATCAAAGTGGGTGCCGATTTAGTTGACGCCTGCAAAGGAAAAGGCTGTAACATCCTGAGTATCGGCGAGATGGGCATCGGCAATACATCACCTTCCAGTATCTGGATGCACCTCTTCTGCAACATCCCGTTGGAGGAATGCATTGGGGCTGGTTCTGGTCTCAACAACGACGGTATCCGCCATAAATACGAGGTTCTCTCAAAGGCGATAGCTGGGTTTTATGGGTCTAATGGGTCTAATAGGTCTAATGGGCAGCCCATAAAACCCATTCAGCCCATTAGCCCCATCCCCACGATTCTAGCCTACTTCGGTGGCTTTGAGATGGTGGCTGCTATCGGTGCTATGTTGCGTGCAGCAGAGCTTCGCATGATCATCCTTGTTGATGGCTTTATCATGACGGCCTGTGCACTAGCTGCCATCCAACTACGCCCCGAAGTAAAGGATTTCATGATTTTCGCCCACTGTGGCGACGAGAGCGGCCATAAGCGCATGCTTGACGCCATGGGAGCCAATTCCCTATTAAGCCTCGGTCTTCGGCTGGGCGAGGGCACAGGCGCACTCTGCGCCTACCCCATCGTGGATTCCGCAGTACGTATGATTAACGAAATGAACAATTTTCAAAATGCAAACATCACAAAATACTTTTAACAGCCACGGTTCTCCAAGGTCCTCCCTGGGAGCAAGATGGTATGACCGTCCCTGGGCAGCCTTCATTTTCTTCACACGTCTGCCCTTCTGGCGCCTCCACGAGCCTCCTCGTCAGTGCTACAACTCTGTGGTGGAATGGTGGCCACTCACAGGTTGGCTCACAAGTGGCGTAATGGCAGCCATCCTCTATTTCGGCCCCCAACTATCAATTTTCAGTTACCCATTATCAATTCTATTCGCCATCATCGCCCGCATCCTCATAACTGGTGCTCTCCATGAGGACGGACTGGCCGATTTCTTTGATGGCTTTGGTGGCGGTGGCAGCAATCGTGAGCGCATCCTCACCATCATGAAGGACTCCCACATAGGTACCTATGGTGTATTGAGTCTCATCCTCTATCTCGCCCTACTCTATCTCTGCCTCTATAGTATGACGCCACTCATAGCTGCCCTTACCGTACTGGCTGCTGACCCCTACGCAAAAATGTTGGGAGCCCAACTCACGCAGATGATGCCATATGCGCGTACAGAAGAAACCTCAAAAGCTCACACCATCTATCGTCGCATGAGTATCGTTTCCGGTCTGCTTCTTGCCCTGCAGGGACTGCTTCCCCTGGGCATCTATATCTGGCTCAACTACCAATACCAAGTTTTCAACTCTCAACTCTCCTGGGAGTGGCTGCTCTTCATACCCTGCCTCACCATGTATTTCCTCTATCGCTTTGTGTGGCACCGTCTGCGCGGCTATACAGGCGACTGTTGTGGAGCGTTCTTCCTGCTCATCGAACTGAGTTTCTACCTCGTCGTAGCTGTCAGCCAGTAAAAAAAACGGGAGAAATCTTTTGCAGTCCACCATTCTTTTCGTATCTTTGCAAACGATATTACATACGACTAAAAACTAAACACCAATAGTATTTATGACAAAGAAAGAACAGATGGACATGAATCGCAGGCAGTTCCTGAAGCGATTGGGCTTAGGAGCAGGTTCAGCCATGGCTATGATGGCTATGGAGCCACTGAATGTGCTGGCTAAGGAGAAAGACAAGACGGGAGCGGAGAACCGTATGACATATCGCGTGCAGCACGGCTCTGGCGAACAAATATCCCTGTTGGGTTTTGGTATGATGCGCCTGCCAAATAACCAGGACGAAGTAAACCAGTTGGTTGACTATGCCATAGAGCATGGTGTGAACTATTTCGACACCGCCCCAATGTATATGGGTGGTCAGTCGGAGGTGCTCACAGGCAACGCTCTGGCCCGTCATCCGCGTGAGAAGTTCTACGTGGCCACAAAGATGTCAAACCAGAACCGACGCACATGGTCGTTTGAAGAGTCTAAAGCCATGTACGAAAACTCAATGGAACGCCTGAAAGTCGATCATATCGACTACTACCTGCTGCATGCTATTGGTGGCGGTATGGACTCACTAAAGGGACGCTTTCTTGACAATGGCATACTCGACTTCCTGCTGAAGGAACGTGAGGCAGGCCATATCAAGCATCTTGGTTTCTCGTATCATGGTGATGTGCGCGACTTTGACTGGCTATTAGACCATCAGGAGGAGTATCACTGGGACTTCGTACAGATTCAGATGAACTTCCTCGACTGGCGTCATGCCTCAATGCGCGGTGGACGTCGTTCAGATGCCGATGCAGAATATCTCTATGGAAAATGTGAGAAACTGGGCATCCAGAACGTGGTGATGGAACCGCTGCGTGGTGGTGCCTTCGGGCGCATGGCACAGGAGTTGACAGACCAGTTGAAGGCCGTTCATCCTGACGACAGCACGGCGCGTTGGGCTTTCCGCTGGGTGGGCAGTCACAACAACATTCTGACCACACTGAGTGGTATGAATCGCATGGACCACCTGGAGGATAATATCAGGACATTCTCGCCACTGGATCCCTGTACAGAACAGGAAAACAGGCTCCTTGCCGAGATAGCCGACCAGATGTCAGGCATCCCCACGATACCCTGTACAGCCTGCGAATACTGCATGCCTTGTCCCTACGGCGTAGATATCCCAGGCAACTTTGCAGCTTATAATGAGGCAGTAAACACTCACCTGCTGCCTTTACCACACAAGGAAGCAGCCGACTATGCCGAGCGTCAGCAAGCCTTTATCGATGGCTATAAGAAAGCACTGCCAGATGACAAGAAATGGGCATCACGCTGTCAGGACTGCGAGGTATGCCTGTCGAAATGTCCACAGCAGATCCGCATTCCCAATCAGATGGCTCGCATCGTAGAGACGCTGAGAAAACGCTAACCGGTTATTTTGAGAACAACCCTTTAAAGAAGCCGCCGACAGCACTACCTACCCTGCCGGTGGCTTTTGCTATACTGTCACCTGTTGCTTCAAGACCTTCACCCAGTCGGTCACCACGATAAGACAGAAGTTTCTTTGTAAAGCGACCTTTTAGCTTGTTATACTCCTCAACCTGCTTACCTGTGAGCTGTGGCTTAATCTGGCGATACTGTTTCATCAGTGTGTCCTGACGCGCAATAAGCGAGTCGGCCATCGTTTTGGTAAACGTGGGCTGTTTCTCCACGAAAGCAGCAAACTGGCGATAGGCCGTCATAAACTGCAGGGTATCGTTCTTCTGGGTATTCTGTGCGCTGACAGAGGTCAGCATCATCAGAGCTATAATAGTCAAAGTTATTTTCTTCATATTCTTTTTACCTTTTCAATTTTTCCTTTTTGTGTGCAAATATACTACTTTATATAGTAATTACTTTGGCCTTTGACATTTTTTTAGTAATTTTGCGACCATAAAACTTAAAACATCAAAACGTATGAAAAAAATATTAACCATCCTTTTGTTGGGCTCTACCTTGACCATTACAGCCCAGACAGCCCGTGAAGAAATCAAAGCCAACCCCTGGCTGGCAGGTTCTAACTATCTGGACTACGATCGCCAGTTGCCTGACTTCAGCTATACGAAGGCGCCAAAGGGCTACGTACCTTTCTATTTCACCCACTACGGACGCCACGGCTCTCGCTGGCTTATCGGTAAGGACGATTACGAACGTGTGTTGCGCCCACTTCGTAAGGCCAACGAGCAAGGGAAACTGACTGTCGAAGGCAAAAAAGCGCTGCAACTGCTGGAGACGTTTAATAAGACCACCAACAAGCGTTTGGGCGACCTGACTACCGTTGGTGAGCGTCAGCACCATGGCATTGGCAAACGCATAGCACAGCATTTCCCTGAGATTTTCCTGACGAAGAACCTGGCTATCGATGCCCGCAGCACGGTGGTGACGCGCTGTATCCTGTCAATGGTGGCCGAGTGCGAGGAACTGATGGCTGCCAACCCCACGGCCCGCATCCACAACGACGTCAGCGAGAGCCTGCAGTACTATCTTAATCAGGGACATGAGGGCAAGGTGAGAGAGGCCAACAGACATATCGATTGGCGTAAACTCAATGAATTCAGCGACAGCAAGACACACCCAGAGCGACTGATGAAGGTGCTGTTTAACGACGAGAAATGGGCAGCCGACAGCATACGCCAAGGCTCACTGATGCGCAACCTCTACGAGATGGTCATCAACATGCAGAGCCATGAGGATGGCCCAGACATGCTCTATCTCTTCACCGACGAGGAGCGTTATGATCAGTGGTGCATCGCCAATGCCAGCTGGTATGTACGCTATGCCAACTCGCCCATGACGGACAATAAGATGCCCTTCAGTCAGTACAACCTGCTGAGAAACATCATCGAGACGGCTGACACCTGCGTGGCACTTGGAAAGCCGCAAGCCACCATGCGCTTTGGGCATGAGGTATGCGTGATGCCTCTGGCTTGTCTGATGGAGCTGGGCAACAGCAACGCCAGCATCGATGACCTCAACGAACTGGACAAGAAATGGCAGAACTATAAGATTTTCCCCATGGCTTGCAATATCCAGCTCATTTTCTACAAGCCCAAGAAGGGCAATGGCGATATCCTGGTGAAGGCACTGCTCAATGAGCGTGAAGTAACACTGCCTGTTGCTGCCACTGAAACGCCGTTCTACTACAAGTGGAACGACCTGCGACAATACTGGACAAACAAACTTGATAAATTTAAAGAGGAGAAATAAAGATTTTAAGAACACATAATTGATATGAAGAGATTATTCTTTCTAATTTGTTTTCTGTTGACCATTACCTTCTCGGTGCACGCACAGAAGCAGTTTGGAGAACGCCCCAAACTTGTGGTTGGTGTCGTTGTTGACCAGATGCGTTGGGACTACCTGAGTCGTTATTTCAACCAGATGCCGCCAGGTGGACTGAAACGCCTTATCAATGAGGGTTACTCGTGCAACAACTGTTTGATAAATTACATTCCTACAGTTACGGCTATCGGACACACGTCCATCTATACTGGCACGACACCGGCCTTTCATGGCATCTGCGGCAACTCGTTCTATGTTGACGGCGAAAGTGTAGGATGCGTCAGCGACAAGCGTGTGCAAAGCGTTGGTTCCGACACGAAGAAAGGACAGTCGTCGCCCCATCTGCTTCTTGCATCGACCATTGGCGACCAACTACGTTTACACACCGATTTCCAGTCCAAGGTCATTGGTGTCAGCTACAAGGATCGTGCCGCCATTCTGCCAGCCGGTCGTAGTGCCAATGCTGCTTTCTGGCTCGACAACACCTCTGGCTGTTTCGTCAGCAGCACTTACTACATGCAGGAGTTGCCTGACTATGCCAAGAAAGTGAACGCACAGATGGCCAAAAACGAGGAACTGAAGAAATTAGGCGAAGATGTGTCGCTCTCTCCTCTCTGCGGACATCTCATCACCGACATGGCTATCGCAGCCCTAAAGGGCGAGAACCTGGGGCGCAACGGCACTACGGACATGCTCTGTGTCAGTTATTCTCAGACGGATGCTATCGGACATAAATGGGCTACACGTGGCGAACATACAGACGAGGCCTATCAGGAGCTGGATAAAGATATCAAGCGCCTTCTTATGGCTCTCGATGCACAGGTAGGTCACGAAAACTACCTGCTTTTCCTTACAGCCGACCACGGTGGTGCTCACAACTGGAAATTCATGCAGGATCACAAGCTCAATGGTGGCAAGTGGCTCTATCAGGACTACCAAAAGCAGGCCGAGGCCTACATTGCCAAGAAGTTAGGTACCACGAAGAATGTCATTAAGGATATCACCGTTCTTCGCATTTATCTGGACCACCAGTCCATTGCCGACCAGAATTTGAAACTCGACGACGTGAAACAATGCCTCACCGAGTTCTTCCGCACAGTCCCCAATGTAGTCCAAGTGGTTGACTACGAGAAAGTACGCACCAGCAGTCTGCCTGAGCGACTGATGAACATGGCGCTCATGGGATACCATCCCCGCCGTTCTGGTGATATGCTCATCATTGTTGAACCCGGATACTATGAATATGGCAACTGGTCATCACCTGTAGGCACCACCCACGGTTCATGGAATCCTTACGATGCCCACATCCCCCTACTCTTCTATGGCTGGCATATCAAGCATGGCGCCACTAGTCGTGAGGTGCACATCAATGACATTGCCCCCACCGTGTGCCAGATGCTGAGCATCCAGCAGCCCAACGCCTGCTCTGGCGAAGCCATCCTGGAAGTGATTGAGAATTGACAATTGATAATTGATAATTATGAAGAGACTGATTTATCTTTGTATACTGTTGATGTGTAGCATCAGCATAAGCGCACAGAGTGCCGACAAGCTCTACGACGAGGGCAAGAAACTCTACGATCAGGAACAGTATAAAGAGGCTGTACCCAAATTGCAGGCTGCAGCCGATAAAGGTCACAAGAAGGCACAGTACCGTTTAGGCCGCTGCTACGACAAAGGCTATGGCGTGAAAGAGAACGACCAGAAAGCCTTTGAGCTTTACCAGAAATCAGCCAAGCAGGACTATGCCAAAGCCATGTTTCAATTGGGTAAATGCTACATGAAAGGCAAAGGTGTGACAGCTAATCAGGAGGAAGCACGCAAATGGATAAAGCGCGCTATCAGCGACGAGAAACACGGCGACGAGATTCTGAAAGACCTGCGTAAAGCAAAAGCCGACGGTGAGGAGGCCACGCGAATCCTGACACTCATAGGCAAGAACAAATAAAACAATAAAAGGGAACCATCGCGGTTCCCTTTTATCTTAATTATTATTCACTGATTACCTTTCTTACTTCACTTCCTCAATAATCTTAGCTCCTTCTTTCAGAGCCTCCATATTCAGAGGAATCAGTCCGTGATGACGCTCAGGCAGGGTCTTGTAGAGAGCTTTCTCCACGCCCTTGTCACTAACCACTGGAGCCACCTTCAGAAGTCCACCAAGGATAATCATATTAAACACCTTACTGTTCTTCATCTCAGCAGCTTTGTCCATAGCATTGATCTCATACACGGTGATGTCCTTACGCGTAGGCTTATTGATGATACCAAAGCCATCATAGATGAGAATACCACCAGGTTTGATCTTCGGCTCGAACTTCTCCAGTGAGGGCTGGTTGAGCACCACGGCAATGTCGTACTTACTGAGGATGGGTGAAGAGATGCGCTCATCACTCACAATCACCGTCACGTTGGCTGTACCACCACGCTGCTCAGGACCGTAAGCAGGCATCCATGTTACCTCCTTATCCTCCATCAGTCCACTATAGGCCAGAATCTTACCCATTGAAAGTACACCCTGACCTCCGAAACCTGAAATAATTATCTCTTTCTTCATCTTTTCTTAATTCTTAATTCTTAACTCTTAATTAAAGATTCGTAGTATCTTTCAGGTCACCTTTGGGATAGAAGGGGAACATATTCTCCTTCATCCATTCGTTAGCTTTAGCGGGCGTCAGCTTCCAACCACTGTTACAGGTAGAGACAAACTCTACAAGTGAAGAGCCCTTGCCTGCCATAGAAGCCTCGAAAGCCTTACGCAGCGCCTTCTTCGCCTTGTTGATAGAAGCCACGCTCTCTACGCTCTGACGAGTCACGTAGCAGGTTCCTTCCAACTGAGCAGCGATATCAGCCATTTTCAGTGGATAACCGTGAATCTCAGGATCACGTCCATAAGGACAGGTAGAGGTCTTCTGGCCAATCAGCGTTGTAGGAGCCATCTGACCACCCGTCATACCATAGATAGCATTGTTGACGAAGATAATCACGATATTCTCACCACGGTTCAAGGCATGGATGGTCTCACAGGTACCAATACATGCCAGGTCACCATCACCCTGATAGGTGAAGACCAGACGATCAGGCCAGGTACGCTTGATACCCGTGGCCAGTGCGGGAGCACGTCCATGGGCAGCCTCCTGCCAGTCGATATCAATATAATTGTAGGCGAATACGGCACAGCCTACGGGCGATACACCTACGGCCTTGTCTGCCATTCCCATCTCTTCGATGACTTCGGCCACAAGTTTATGTACTACACCATGGCTACAGCCAGGGCAGTAGTGCATATTATTGTCGTTCATCAGCGTCGGCTTCTTGCAGACGATATTCTCTGGTTGAACTATTTGATTTCTATCCATAACCTTACATTACCTTCTTAAGTGCATTAACAATTTCCTCTGGATCGGGAACGATACCTCCCAGACGTCCGAACTGCTCCACGGGCACAGCACCGTTCACAGCGAGACGTACGTCCTGTACCATCTGACCAGCGTTAATCTCAGCTACAAGAATACCCTTCACCTTCTTAGAGAGCTCAGCAATCTGCTTCTCAGGGAAGGGGAACAGCGTGATAGGACGGAACAAACCGACCTTAATACCTTGCTCACGGGCAATCTCTACGCTCTTCTCTGCAATACGGGCGGCACTACCGAAGGCTACGATAGCATACTCGGCATCGTCCATCTGCTGCTGCTCAAAACGCACCTCGTTCTCCTGAATCTTGCGATATTTCTCCTGCAGAGCCAGGTTACGCTTCTCCATGGCCTCAGGCTTCAGCTCCAACGAGGTAATCACCACGCGCTCACGGTTCTTGGGCTTACCTGTTGATGCCCAGGGGCACTCCTTGATAACCTCCTCGTCAGTACGACGGGGCTTGAAAGGAGGCAGCACCACCTTCTCCATCATCTGACCAATGACACCGTCACTCAGAATCATGGCAGGGTTGCGATACTTGAATGCCAACTCAAAGGCGAGATCTACGAAATCAGCCATCTCCTGTACAGAAGAGGGAGCCAGGACAATCACCTTGTAGTCACCATTACCGCCACCACGGGTAGCCTGATTATAGTCACCCTGTGAAGGCTGGATAGTGCCCAGGCCAGGACCACCACGCTGCACATTGACAAACACACCAGGCACTTCGGCACCAGCCATATAAGTGATACCTTCCTGCATCAAGGCGATACCAGGAGATGATGATGAGGTCATAGCACGCTTACCGGCACCGGCAGCACCATAAACCATATAAATAGAGGCCAGCTCGCTCTCTGCCTGAACCACCTGCATACCAGTGGTCTCCCAAGGCTTCAACTCAGCCAGCGTCTCAATCACCTCACTCTGCGGAGTAATAGGATAGCCGAAATAGCCGTCGCATCCGCATCGAATAGCAGCGTGGGCAATAGCCTCGTTGCCTTTCATCAACACAACTTCTCTTTCTTCTGCCATAGTTTATTCCTCCACTTTTTTACGATACACGGTGATACAGCCATCTGGGCAGACAATGCCACACGAAGCACAGCCCACACAGGCTTCCTCGTTGACAGCCTCCACATAGGGATAACCGTGCAGATTAACTTTGTTGGCCAGGGCGATAACCTTCTGAGGGCAGGCGATGACGCAGAGACTGCATCCCTTACACCTCTCGGTATTCACCTCAATAGCGCCTTTCATTTTTGCCATATTGTATTTGTTTAACGCATTAACCTCTTACGAAATTGGCTGCAAAGGTACTAATTTGTAAGCAAAATGCAAAAGAAAATAGCCTTTTTCTTTCCATTTTTCCATTTTATATGACAATAAGCAAAAAAAGACATCGGGGGAACATTGCTGCTCCCCCGACATCTCCTTTCATTAGGTTTCTAAAGACCTTTGTTTCTTAGTGTGGTGCCCAGTAGTGTCATGTAGGTTTCAAACTGCTCATCATTGAGCACCCTGCGCATCTGCTGTGCATCCTTGCGCACGGCCTGATGGATCAGGTGGCGGCGCTGAAGGCCTCTTGACGTTGCGGCTTCCTGTACCTCGTTATTAAAGCAGTTCTGAATCACTTCTACGGTCTCCATCTGTTCAAATGTCAAACCCAGTTTCACTGCCAAACGGTGCATGTCGAAACTCATGTCGTAGCTCACAGGCTGTCTGTCAAACATCATTCTGTGACTTGGTGTCGTCTCGGCGAAACCCATTGCAAACGTCATCACTGTTACCACTGTTAAAACAACCTTCTTCATAATTTGTTTCCTTTCCCTTTTTATAAGTTATTAATATCGAAATGTTATCCTGTTTTCTGTATATATGACGCAGAAGTCTGGAAAAGGTTTAAACCCAGAACTAAAAAAAGTTTTCAACTCACTGGAAACACTCGTAAATACAGGTAAAAAAAATAATCCTCAGGGGTTTCCCCTAAGGATTATACATATCTTTGCAATAGAATGCCATGATATCATCAAGCATACGTTTGGCCTCGACAGCCGGACTCTCGGGATCAAGCTCTATAGCTCGTATATAGCAGTTGATGGCCTCATGCCATTTGGATTCTTTACGAAAGGCATTGCCCTTTTCGTACCACTCTTGAGCGGAAGCAAATTTCTCACTTTTCACTTTTCCTTTTTCACTTATAATACTCTTTCTTGCCAGCAGCAAGTGTATTCTTCATCAGCGAACAGATAGTCATAGGACCAACGCCACCAGGAACAGGCGTGATGAATGAGCACTTAGGTGCCACCTCATCAAACTTCACATCGCCTGTCAGGCGGAAACCATTCTTACGAGTAGCATCAGGCACACGGGTTGTACCTACGTCAACAATCACAGCACCATCCTTCACCATATCAGCTGTCACAAACTCAGGACTACCAATAGCAGCGATGATGATATCAGCAGCGCGACACTCCTCTTTCAGAGTCTTTGAGCGTGAGTGACATACGGTCACGGTAGAGTCGCCATACTGTTTCTGCATCATCAGCTGAGCCATGGGTTTACCCACGATATTACTACGGCCTAGAATGACGCACTTCTTTCCAGAGGTCTCTATGCCATAGCGCTTCAGCAGGGTAATGATGCCCAGAGGTGTAGCCGAGATAAAGCAGGGCAGTCCGATAGCCATACGCCCCACATTGATAGGATGAAAGCCATCTACATCCTTACGATAGTCGATAGCCTCGATAATTTTCTGCTCGTCGATGTGCTTGGGCAAAGGAAGCTGTACGATGAAGCCATCTACATCGTCATCCTTATTCAACTTGTCCACACAGGCCAGGAGTTCCTCCTCCGTGATGTCGTCCTCATAGCGGATGAGGGTCGATTTGAAACCGCAGGCCTCACAAGCCAGCACCTTGTTCTTCACGTAGGTCTCAGAACCACCGTCATGGCCCACCAACACTGCAGCCAGATGAGGCTGTTTGCCACCCTTGGCCATAATGGCCTTCACTTCCTCGGCAATCTCGGCCTTAATAGCAGTTGCCGTTGCTTTTCCATCAATTAATTGCATATTACTCGTTTAGTTCTTTAATGTCATAAAAAGCCATGAAGCGGCCCCGTTTAGGGTCGCTTCATGTTTTTCATAGCCGCAGCCATCTGCGCCATTTTTCCTTTATCCATACCGCTTACCATCTTCATCATCTTCTTGGTCTGGTCAAACTGCTTCAGCAGGCGGTTCACCTCTTCAAGCTTGGTGCCAGAACCCTTGGCAATGCGGATCTTTCTGCTCTGATTGATGATATCCGGATTTGAGCGTTCCTTGGGAGTCATCGAGTTGATGATAGCCTCAATGCCCTTGAAAGCATTATCATCGATGTCCACATCCTTCAGAGCCTTGCCCACACCAGGAATCATGCCGGCCAGTTCCTTGATATTACCCATCTTCTTAATCTGCTGAATCTGGGCCATGAAGTCGTTGAAGTCGAACTTGTTCTTACGGATTTTCTTCTCCAACTCACGTGCCTGCTTCTCGTCAAACTGCTGTTGGGCGCGCTCTACCAGTGAGACCACGTCACCCATACCCAGGATACGGTCGGCCATACGCTCGGGGTGGAACACGTCAATAGCCTCCATCTTCTCACCCGTACCAACGAACTTAATAGGTTTCGTTACCACGGTGCGGATACTCAGGGCAGCACCACCACGGGTATCACCATCGAGCTTGGTCAGCACCACGCCATCAAAATCCAGACGGTCGTTGAACTCCTTGGCGGTGTTCACAGCATCCTGACCAGTCATCGAGTCAACCACAAACAGGGTCTCGTCAGGATTAATGGCCTGCTTCAGGTTAGAGATCTCGTTCATCATCTCCTCGTCAACAGCCAGACGGCCGGCGGTATCGACGATGACCACGGTGTAGCTCTCCTGCTTAGCCTTACGGATAGCATTCTGGGCAATCTCTACCACGTTTTTATTACCTTCCTCGGTATAGACATCCACGCCTACGGTCTCAGCCACAACCTTCAACTGCTCAATAGCAGCAGGACGATACACGTCACAAGCTACCAACAGGGGTTTCTTGTGCTGACGGTCCTTCAACATCTTAGCCAGTTTACCCGTGAAGGTAGTCTTACCAGAACCCTGCAGACCAGACATCAGGATGATAGCGGGACGATTCTCAAGGTTGAGCTCTACAGCCTTGCCACCCATGAGTTCTGTCAACTCATCATGCACAATCTTCACCATCAACTGACTTGGTTTGATAGCTGTGAGCACATTCATACCCATAGCTTTCTGCTTCACCGTATCAGTGAACTGCTTGGCTACCTTATAGTTTACGTCGGCATCCAACAGAGCGCGACGCACGTCCTTCAAAGTCTCGGCAACATTAATCTCGGTGATCTTTCCTTCACCTTTCAGTATCTTGAACGACCGTTCCAGTCGCTCACTCAAATTCTCAAACATATTTTATAATTGCAATTATTGGGGTGCAAAATTACAACAAAAAAACGAGAATCACAAATTATGAGTCTCGTTTTTTATGATATCACTTCATCCATCACGACATCATGCGCCTCGGAAGGCACTTCCGCCACACGCTGGAAGGGGAAGCACACACCTATTTTATATATATCAGGATGAGTGCTGAGGAAGCGGTCGTAATAGCCCTTGCCTCGTCCCAGACGGTGACCGGCAGCATCAAATGCCATACCTGGCACCAATGCGAAGTCTATCTGGTCAAAAGCGATGAAAGGCTCCCCCACTGGCTCCATGATATGAAAGGCACCCTCCTCAAGATCCTCACGCGAAGCATAGTGGCACAGTTCCATCGTCTCATCACCTGTCACCTTGGGTAGCACTACCGACACGCCCTGGGCAGCCAACTGGTCTACCAAAGGACGGATATCCACCTCGTCGGGCAATGGCCAATAAGCCATCACGGTCCGTACATTCCGTGATTCCGTCATTCCCTGCAACTTCCTGACGATATCTTCCGACATCCTGGCCAACTGCGCCTGATGCTGTTTCTTCGCCTCACGCATCTGGGCTCTCAGCAGGGGTTTCGTGTTCGCACCGTTTCTGGCAGAAAACTCACACCCACAGTATTGTTGGTTATAGAACTGATTCTCCTTGAGCAACTGGTTCCTGCGTTCCTGCAGTCCTCCCTTGCGCCAGTTCTGTGCCCAGAACACGGTTCCAGGTACCTCAGCCATGGCTTTCTGTCCTGCCCGTTCTATCTGTTCCAAACTCTTCCAACGACTGGAGGCCAGTGTGGTAGCAAAATAGCGGAAGCCAAGTTTCTGAGCCTTACGGGCCGTTTCCGTCAATCGCAACGTAAAGCACTGCTCACAGCGCAGTCCCCGCTCAGGCTGGTTTTCCAACCCGCAAACGCCCGTACGCCATCCTTCGTGGTCATAGTCACCGTCTATCCATTCCAATCCCAGACGCCCGGCATGGCGCTTACTCTCGTTCTTGCGAATCTCATATTCCTCACGAGGCCAGATATTGGGGTTGAAATAGAAGATGGTGGGACGCACGCCATTCGCCATCAGCCATTCTACAATAGCTGATGAACATGGTGCGCAACAAGCGTGCAACAGCACCTTGTCGCAACCCTCTGGAATCAAAATAGCCGGCTGTTTCAACTCTTACATCTTACTTCTTACATCTTACTTCTTACATCAGACATCTTACATCTCAAAGCCCCCTGGCTTTCCAGATGCGATCCTTGGCAGCATTAATCTCCTGGAACTTCTTTTCTGCGGCCTTACGTACGTCATCACCCAGTTTTGCCACACGGTCGGGATGATGTTCCAGAGCCAGACGACGATAGGCTTTCTTCAACTCATCATCGGTAGCATCCGCACTCACGCCAAGCACCTTGTAGGCATCCTCCAGTGAGTCACCCTCCAGGTGCAGCATCGCATCCACTTCCTGGGGCGACATCTGCATCCACTGGGCAACCTCCTTCAGTGCAGCAACCTCCACCTGATCCACACGCCCATCGGCCTGTGCTATCATCACAAGGAAGTTGAGCAACTGCAATCGTCCTGAATAATCTACATGATAGGCAATCTGATTACAGGCCTGCTGGATATTCTGCCTATAGGCGGCATTTCCCTGACGGTCCTGCTCAGCAAACAACTGGCGCATCAACTGATCGCCCTGCTGAGCTGCAGCCTCGCCAAAATTTTGACGGAGCATACCTCGTACCAGTTCCATCTCCGAATGCATCACCTTGCCATCGGCCTTTACGATATAGGCCGCCAGCACCAGCATCGAGATAAAGAAACTATTACGGTCACCTTGTTGCGACTGCTCATCGGTGAGGCGCAAAGTCTCGTCCTCACTACTATTGACAGCCGTATCAAACAGTGCGCCTATTACAAATCCTAAAATACCCCCCAAGGGTCCAAAGGCGCTCCATCCCAGATAGCCGCCAATCCATTTTCCAAAAGCCATATTTTTTTATTATCCTATGACATTCATCAGGAAGTCAACGGCACCGTTCACGCCAAACTGCTTAACGTTCAACGAGACGTCATAGTTGCGGGCATCTTGCCATTCACTGCCTGTAAACGTCTTTGTATAGAGCTCACGACTGTAGTCATTGTCAACGATCATGGCAGCCGCGTCGCTCTCTGAAATATCATACTTCCGCCCTATGCGTTTCTTCCTGCAGTCTACATCTGCATGGATGAATATCTTCAGGGCATTCGGATGATTGCGGAAAATATGGAAGCCGCAACGGCCCACGATGACGCACGACTCCTGTGCTGCAATTTTCCTGATCACTTCAGCCTGCGCCTCAAACAACTGGCGTGAGGTCTGGTCGTGCTCCTGTCCATTATACTCGGCTCCGGCCATATACGAACGGTAGAACTGTGTGAAATCATCACGCCACAACGGATTGCGGGATTCTATTTTCTCTACGGCCTCTTCCACAATATTATATTTACGAGCCATTTCGTTCAGTATCTGCTTATCCAGCAACTTCACATTAAGCCTATGGGCTAATTCGGCTCCAATCTCGTGTCCACCAGTGCCAAACTGTCGGCTGATGGTGATTACAAATTTCTCCTCCTTATTCATAAGCGTATAGATTTATTAGGTTTCACGTAAAGCATTATGTACATCGGCAAAATTACGAATAAAAATGGAATCCGCCAAATTTTCATCCAACTTTTTCCATATACGATGCACACATTTCTGCACAACGCTCACCATCCACGCCAGCCGATACGATACCACCTGCATAACCGGCGCCTTCACCACAAGGGAACAGGCCCTCTACTTGCACATGCATCAGGGTTTCGTTGTCACGGACAATACGCACCGGACTCGATGTTCTGGTCTCCATGGCAATCATCACAGCCTCGTTTGTCAGGAATCCATGTGCCTGCTTACCAAAGGTCTTGAAGCCCTGTTGCAAGCGCGAGGCGATAGGCTTTGGCATCCAGAAGTGCAACGGAGACGACACCAGTCCCGGGGCATATGAACTTCTCGGCAAATCATAGCTCAGTCTGCCATTCACAAAGTCTGCCATACGCTGGGCAGGAGCCGTCTGCTTCATATTACCTTGCTGCCAGCACATCCGCTCCAGTTCCTCCTGGAAATACATCATCGAAAGTGCGGGAGCAAATTTTTCACTCTTCACTCCATACTTTCCACTTTCCAGGTCTTCCGGTCTCACCTCGACCACCATGCCCGAGTTACTCCATTGTGTACCTCGGTTGGCAGGACTCATGCCGTTGACCACAATCTGTTCAGGACCCGTAGCGGCTGGAATCACGAAACCGCCCGGACACATACAGAACGAGTACACGCCTCGTCCGTCAGCCTGTGTCACAAAGGCATATTCTGCAGCAGGCAGCCATTGTCCCCTGCCCTCCTTACGATGATACTGTATCTGGTCTATCAATTGCGAGGGATGCTCCAGACGCACGCCCACAGCAATTCCCTTTGCCTCCAGATGAATCTTTGCCTCATTCAGGTAGCGGTAGACATCACGCGCCGAGTGACCTGTCGCCAGGATCACCGGCCCTAGGAATTCTTTTTCATTAGCCACACAACCAATTACTTGCTGCCCCTTCATGATAAGCTCCGTCATCTTAGTCTGGAAATGCACCTCACCACCACAACGGATGATGGTGTTGCGCATAGCCTCGATGACCTGAGGCAACCTGTCCGTACCGATATGGGGATGGGCATCAGCCAGGATATTGGTCGAGGCACCGTGCTGACAGAACACGCGGAGAATCTTCTCGGTATTGCCACGTTTCTTCGAACGGGTATAGAGCTTGCCGTCAGAATAGGCACCAGCACCACCCTCACCAAAACAGTAGTTGCTCTCGCCATCCACCTGTTGGGTACGGGAGATATTCGCCAGGTCCTTCTTGCGTTCGTGCACATCCTTGCCTCGCTCCAGCACAATAGGACGGAGGCCCAATTCGATGAGTCTCAGGGCAGCAAAGAGACCACCGGGGCCTGCCCCCACCACAATCACCTGCGGCTTATCGTCCACATTCTGATAGTCCACATGCTCAAACTCGTCCTCCGTAGGCTGCTCGTTCACATAGACCCTCACCTTCAGGTTCACGAAGATAGTGCGCTGGCGCGCATCTATCGAGCGCTTCAGAATACGCACTGCCTTCAGGGCACCCATCGCGATCCCCTGTTCTTCAGAGATATATTTCTTGAGTTTCTCAGCGCTGGCCGCCACCTGCGGCAAAACGCGAAGTTGATATTCGTTTGTCATTGGATGCAAAATTACAAATAAAATATGGAAAAACAACATGCTCCAGCAATTTTTTCACTTAACACTCTTCACTTTTCACTTCAAAATGATTACCTTTGCACCCCGTATCATAAAACCTATAAAAATATGAAATGTCCTAAATGCTCACACGAAAACGACGAGAATGCCCTTTACTGCAATAAATGCGGTATTAAGTTTGACAAAAGACAAGATTGGAACAGCATCCTGATTATGGCCTACTGCTTCTCCATCATCTTCATGTCTATCACTAACGCCAGTATTGGCTATCTTTTTGACTGGATAGGATGCACGTGGCAGACCAAGCATTTTGTCTATCTATTCCTGAACATCGTCGCTGCCCTACTCACATTCGTCCTGCCCTTCGGCATCCGCAACACTTGGATGAAGATCGTATCATTCATCCTGATTGCCATAGCAGCCATCATCAACATATCAAGGAATATTTATGCAATTATAGAGACATATAACACAGGATTTTAAGACAATACCGAAAAAATATTGACCAAAAAGATGGTCGAATAAAAATTTTGCATTACCTTTGCAGCGCCAATGGAGTAGTCCCCGCTTGTTGAGGGGTACCATTCGGAAAGATAAATTGCATAGGAATATGAAAGTAATGAAATTCGGCGGAACGTCCGTAGGTTCCGTAAAAAGCATTTTGAGCTTAAAAGAAATTGTGGAGGCAGAGGCTCGGACGCAACCTGTCATTGTAGTAGTAAGCGCACTCAGCGGCATCACCGACAAATTGATTACGATGTCGCAGATGGCAAAACAGGGAGACGAGCGCTATCGCGAGGAATTCGACGCGATGGTCAGACGCCACCACTCGATGATAGACACTATCATCCAGGACATCAACAAGCGCGTAGACTTAATTAATAATGTAGACCAGCTCTTCGATCAGTTGAAGAGTATCTACTATGGTGTTTACCTGATTCACGATCTGTCGAAGAAGACCGAAGACACCATCGTATCCTATGGAGAGCGTCTCAGTTCCCATATCGTTGCTGCGATGGTGAAGAATGGTGTTCGCATGAACAGCCGCGACTTCATCCGCACACAGAAGAAGCAGGGCAAGCATGTTGTCGACACCGAAGAGACCACCAAGCTCGTCAAGGAGGCCTTCAGCAGTGTGTGTTGCGATTCTGTCGCAACAAATAAAATCTACGTCGTTCCCGGCTTCATTGCCCGCGACAGTGACACTCACGAGACAACCAACCTGGGACGTGGCGGTTCCGACTATACCGCTTCTATCCTTGCTGCCGTACTGAATGCTGAGGTGCTGGAGATCTGGACCGATGTCGATGGTTTCATGACAGCCGACCCCAAAGTCATCAAGAGCGCTTATACCATTAACGAACTTTCTTACGTAGAGGCGATGGAGCTGTGCAACTTCGGTGCAAAGGTTATCTACCCGCCAACCATCTATCCCGTCTGCGTAAAAAATATCCCCATCAAGGTTAAGAACACCTTCAATCCTGAACATCCGGGCACGCTTATCAAGGCTAACATTGAGAACGACCAGAAGCCTATCAAGGGTATCTCTTCTATCAAGGGTACTTCCCTGATTACCGTCACTGGTCTGTCAATGGTGGGTGTCATCGGTGTCAACCGCCGTATCTTCACCACCCTGGCCAACAAGGGCATCTCTGTCTTCATGGTATCACAGGCTTCTTCAGAGAACTCTACCTCTATTGGTGTGCGCGACGAGGATGCCGAGGCTGCAGTAGAAGTGCTGAATGCTGAGTTTGCCAAGGAGATTGAGACGGGTGCCATGTTCCCCATGCAGGTAGAGAGCGGACTCGCTACTATCGCCATCGTGGGTGAGAACATGAAGCAGACACCTGGTATCGCCGGAAAACTGTTTGGCACTCTCGGACGCTCAGGTATCTCTGTGATTGCTTGTGCCCAGGGTGCTTCTGAGACGAATATCTCATTCGTGGTCGATGGCAAGTTCCTGCGTAAGTCGCTGAACGTGCTCCACGACTCGTTCTTTCTGTCTGAATACAAGGTGCTCAACATCTTCATCTGCGGTATCGGTACCGTGGGTGGCATGTTGCTCGAGCAGATTCGCACCCAACAGCAGTTCCTGATGCAGTCACGTCGTCTGAAATTGAATGTGGTTGGTATTTCTGATGTAGCCAACTTCGTTCTCGACCGTGACGGTATCGACCTCGATAACTACGAGCAGATTCTGCGTGCAGGCTTCCCCGCTAATACGGAGCATATGCGCGACGAGATTGTCAAGATGAATATCTTCAATAGCGTTTTCGTTGACTGTACTGCAAGCCGACAGATTGCACAGCTTTATCAGACCTTCCTGGAGCACAACATCTCTGTTGTTGCTGCTAATAAGATTGCCGCATCAAGCGATTACGACAGCTACCTGAAGCTGAAGCAGACGGCCCGCGACCGCGGTGTATGGTTCCGCTATGAGACCAACGTAGGTGCTGGTCTGCCTATCATCGGTACCATCAACGACCTGTGCAACTCGGGTGATAAGATTCTGAAGATCGAGGCTATCCTCTCTGGTACGCTGAACTTCATCTTCAACGAGATTGCTGCCGATGTGCCCTTCTCTGAGACTGTTCGTCGCGCCAAGGAGCAGCGCTACTCTGAGCCCGACCCACGTATCGACCTCAGTGGTACGGACGTGATCCGCAAACTGGTTATCCTGACGCGTGAGGCTGGCTATAAGGTAGAGCAGGATGATGTAGAGAAGCATCTCTTCGTGCCCGACAGCTATTTCGAGGGTTCTATCGATGATTTCTGGGCTAAGCTGCCTGAACTCGATGCCGACTTCGAAGCCCGTCGCAAGGTACTGGAGAGCGAGAACAAGCGCTGGCGCTTCGTGGCTACGATGGAAGCCGACGAGAAAGATCCTTCTAACTTCAAGACCAGCGTTGCCCTGAAGGAGGTACCTTACGGACATCCTTTCTATGGTCTGGAGGGTTCCAACAATATCGTGCTCCTCACCACTGAGCGTTATAAGGAGTATCCGATGCTCATCCAGGGCTATGGTGCCGGTGCAGCCGTTACCGCAGCCGGTGTCTTCGCCAATATCATGTCTATCGCTAACATCTAAAATAGTGTGCTGGACGGTTCTGCCGTCCAGCCTTTTTCCTTATGAAGCATATCATTATTTTAGGCGACGGCATGGCCGACCATAAGGTCGACCGCCTTGGCGGGAAGACCCTTCTGCAATATGCACGTCCTGAATACATGAACCGCCTGGCAAAGGCAGGCCGTACAGGCCGTTTGGTTACCGTTCCCGAGGGTTTCCCCCCGGGCTCCGAGGTAGCCAACACCGCCATTCTGGGCTATGACCTCAACAAGGTCTATGAAGGACGCGGTCCTCTGGAAGCAGCTTCTATTGGTTACGAGATGCAGCCCGATGATTTCGCCATCCGCTGTAATATCATCACACTCGAGGATGGCAAGATTATCACCCACAATGGTGGTAACCTCCAGACGGAGGATGCCCGCATACTCATCGATTATCTCAACGAGACTCTCGCCAAGCCCATCAACGAGAAAGAGGGCTGCGAGCGCGTCAAGTTCATCTGTGGCATCCAGTATCGCCATCTGCTCATCATCAAGGGTGGCAACAAGCACATCGTCTGTGCTCCGCCCCACGATCATCCCAACGAGCCCTGGCGTCCCCTCCTGGTAACCCCGGAGCCCGGTTTAACAGACAGCGATACCGTGGTCAGCGATTCGGTCGCTGACACCTCTCATCTCTCCCCCACAGAAACCGCCTCTCTCATCAACGACCTCATCCTGCGTTCGCAGGAGCTCCTCGCCCAGCACCCCTTCAACCAGGCACGTGCTGCCCGTGGTGAGCGTCAGGCCAACAGCATCTGGCCTTGGAGCGGCGGCTATCGTCCTTCCATGCAGACCCTCATGCAGCAGTACCCCCAGGTAAAGACGGGTGCAGTCATCTCGGCTGTCGACCTGATCCAGGGTATTGGCAAATATGCCGGCCTGCGCATCATCAAGGTGCCCGGTGCCACCGGACTGGCCGACACTAACTACGAAGGCAAGGCGCAGGCTGCCATCGACGCCCTGCAGACTGATGACTTCGTATTTGTGCACGTAGAGGCTACTGACGAGGCTGGCCATGATGGCGACCTCGACCTGAAGCTCAAGGCTATCGACTACCTGGACCAGCGTCTCATCAAACCTATCTTCGAGGCCACCGAACAGATGAGCGAACCTGTATGCATCGCCATCCTGCCCGATCACCCCACACCCGTGGAGCAGCGTATTCATGTCAACGAGCCAGTGCCTTTCCTTATATATTATAAAGGTATAGAGCCCGACGCTGTGGAATACTACGATGAGGAGTCGTGCGTCACTGGTAGCTACGGACTCCTGCGCCTCCAGCAGTTCATGCAAGAGTTTATGAGAATCAATTAGAATTATCAATTATCCATTGTCCATTATCAATTCATATGAAATACTATAGCACCAATGGAAAAGCCCCTGTGGCAGATCTTCGCAAAGCCGTGGTAAAAGGCTTGGCAGAAGACCGCGGACTCTATATGCCTGAGGTTATCAACAAACTGCCTCAGCAGTTCTTCACCGACATGCCGAAGATGAAGTTCCAGGACATCGCCTTCAATGTGGCCAGTGCCTTCTTTGGCGACGATGTAGACCTCGATAGTCTGCAGGACCTGGTATACGACACCCTGCAGTTCCCCTGTCCCGTGGTCAAGGTCAAGGAAAGCATCTACTCCCTCGAACTCTTCCACGGTCCCACCCTGGCCTTCAAGGATGTAGGTGCCCGCTTCATGGCTCGCCTCCTGCAGTATTTCCTGCGTCGTGGCGGTTCCGTATGTGGCGACGGTTCCGTATGTGGCGACGGTTCCGTATGTGGCGACGGTTCCGTATGTGGCGACGGTTCCGTATGTGGCTGTGGTACAGCCACCAAATCCAAATCCGTCAACGTCCTCGTTGCCACCTCTGGCGACACCGGTTCTGCCGTGGCCAATGGTTTCCTGGGCGTCGATGGTATCCATGTTTATGTGCTCTATCCCAAGGGCAAGGTATCACCTATCCAGGAGTGCCAGTTCACCACGCTGGGCAAGAACATCACAGCCATTGAGGTCGATGGTGTCTTCGACGACTGTCAGGCTCTAGTCAAGAGCGCCTTCATGGACAAGGAACTCAACGAGCACATGATGCTCACCTCGGCCAACTCCATCAACGTGGCGCGTTTCCTGCCCCAGGCCTTCTATTACTTCAATGCCGTGGCACAGCTTATTGCCCTCGGCCATCAGCCCTCAGACATCGTCATCTGCGTGCCCTCAGGCAACTTCGGCAACATCTGTGCCGCCTTGTTCGGCCATCAGATGGGCATGCCCGTGAAGCGTTTCATCGCTGCCAACAATGCCAACGATATCTTCTTCAACTATCTGCAGACGGGCCAGTACAACCCCAAGCCCTCTAAGCAGACACTGGCCAACGCCATGGACGTGGGCGACCCATCTAACTTCGCCCGTATCATCAACCTCTATTCTGAGAACGGCAAACTGTCGCCCGAGGAGACCCACAAGCGCATCACCAGCCTCATCAGCGGTGCCACCTATAGCGACGAACAGATTCGCGAGACCATGCGCCAGTGCTACAAGGAGACGGGCTATATCCTCGATCCTCACGGAGCATGCGGCTATCGCGCCCTCGAGAAACAGCTCAAGCCCGGCGAGATTGGCGTCTTCTGTGAGACAGCCCATCCCGCGAAGTTCAAGGAGAAGGTGGACGATATCCTGGGCATCGACGTAGCCATCCCCGAACGCCTTGCCGCCTTTATGAAGGGCGAGAAGCAGAGCGTCCCCATGACAAAGGATTTCGCCGACTTTAAGGCTTATCTCTTAAAGCAGTAAAGGGCTACGATGGCTGCTACCACCGTCGACACGAAGGCAGCCATCATCAGTAAAATCATCACGACAACTGCCGTGGCAGGCGATACGCCGCCCAGCAACATACCTACAAAGAGCAATGGCATGGTCACCAACAGGGGCTGTGCCATTGTTCGTAACTGGGGCTGTACGGTGGATCTCAGGGCTCTGCGCACGCTGGGCATCAGCGACTCCAGTAACGTGGCACCGTTGGCCTGCATATACAGGCGGTGTGCTTCCGTATGCGTCAGACTGCGCTGATAGGTCTGCAGCGTCTCCTTCACAGCCACCACCAGATGAGTCACCATCACTGCCGTTATGGGGATAAAGAACCGGCCTGGCATGCAGAGCATCATCACGCCGCTACCAATCAGCGTGCCTGCCGTCAAGGCAGCCACCACAGACGTCAGCATCTGCTTCCATGTCTTCCGCATCTTGTACAGACACCAGCCTGTGGCCAGGGCTATCAGCACCACCAGCCACAGCATATCTGCCCACCAGGCGTTCGCTTTACAGGCCGTCCAGGCAATGATGCCTATCACTGCCATCTGACCTGCCATCAGGCCAAACACCCGCAGCACGCGCGCCATCTCCTTACGGTCTATCAACCAATAGACGGCTACCGATGCCAATAGCAACACCACCAACAGGCTCACGCCCCAAAACGATATATCTGAGCTCATCATTTCTTTTCTGTCTTTTTTATAGTTCTATCACGTTATCACTCACACGCAGTATCTCCTCATCATCACTGCTCACAATGACGATATGTCCGTCGCGCGCCTGCTGACGCAGATAATCGGCCGAGAGCACATGCGGCTGGTCCACCAGCAGGATGGGTCGCTTTCTCAGCACCGCCACGGCCAGTAGCTGCGCTTTCTTCCTTGGAGCCATCGTGCGTCTTATTTCCTCCTCCAGCAGTCCGTTGGAGATAGCCGCATCCCTGTTCTCCTTCCATTCAAACACCTCCTGCACCGTAGGTGGTTCATACACCGTCACCTCACCGTCGGCCACCAGTTCCTCAGGCACATAGGCCATCATCCTTCTCAGCGTCTTCACAGTCTGCCTGTTCAGCGGTTCCCCGTCAATACTGATGAAACCGTTTCTCACGGGCGACAGTCCCAGCATGGCCAGGAGCAGATGCGAGCGCACCTCCCGACTATCTCCCGTCAGGCATGTCACCTCGCCTTCCTTAGCCATCATCGACACCGTCTTTGAGGCTCCTTCTACCACCACATCATTCAGTTCCAGCATACCATTCATTAGTTTATGGCCACAAAGGTACAAATTAATTAAGAATTAAGAATTAAGAATTAAGAATTATTTCGTAACTTTGCACCATGAATACGAAAAAAAGACGCATGCAGGCCGAGTGGGAACCCCAGAGCATGGTACAGCTCACCTGGCCTCACAAGGACACCGACTGGGCTCCTATCCTGCCCGAGATTACCGCTGTCTACGAGGAGATGGCGCGAGAAATCAGTAAGCGTGAGGCCCTGCTCATAGTGGCCCCAGAGAGCCTCACATCAGACATCAAACATCTTACATCAAACATCTTACATCTAACATCTAATGACACCTGGGCGCGCGACCACGGCTTCATCACCGTAGAGGAAACATCAGCCCTCAGCCCTCAGACATCAGACATCAGACATCAGCCCTCTGACATCGTCCTTCTCGATTTCAAGTTCAACGGCTGGGGTGAGAAGTTCGAGGCCAATCTGGATAATCAGATCAACAAGCACCTCTACGACCAAGGCATCGTTAAGGGCAAGTACGAGTCCCACCTCGACTTCGTCCTCGAGGGCGGTTCTATCGAGAGCGATGGCAAAGGTACCATCTTCACCACTACCTGTTGCCTCATGGCACCTCATCGCAACCAGCCCCTCACGCAGGCCCAGATTGAAGCCCGCCTCAAGGAATATCTGGGTGCAGAGCGTGTAGTATGGCTCAACCACGGTTCATTGATTGGTGACGACACCGATGGTCATATCGACACCTTGGTACGCATCTGTCCAGACGACACCATCGTCTATACCGGTGGCGATGCCGACCATCCTGATTTGGCACTGATGGAAGAAGAGTTGCGTGCACTTCGCACCCTTGAGGGCCGTCCTTACCGCCTTCTGAAGCTCCCCCTCCCCCGTCCTATCTATGATCCTCCCGTGGCCGAAGGTAGTGTGGGCAGCGATTCCGTCGCTGACAGTGACCGTCTCCCCGCCACCTACACCAACTACCTGGTCATCAATGGCGCCGTCCTGGTGCCAACCTATGCCCAGCCCGACCTCGACGCCGAGGCCCTCCGTATCATTGGCGAGGCCTATCCCGACCGCGAGATCATCGGCATCGACTGTCGTGCCGTCATCAAGCAGCACGGCTCCCTCCATTGCTGCACCATGCAGTACTATCAGTAGTTCAGTATGCTGCTGTGTCACAGCAGCCCTCAAAAGCAGTTCAGTATGCTGCTGTGTCACAGCAGCCTCAAATAAAAAAAAGTATGAAAATAGGATTTCTTCAGCAACACAACACATCCAATGTTGTTAATAATATAGAGCGCTTGTGCGATGGCATCCGCGACCTCGCCAAGCGCGGTGCAGAACTCGTTGTTCTGCAGGAGCTCCACAACTCCCTCTATTTCTGTCAGGTAGAGGATGTCAACCTCTTCGACCTGGCCGAGCCCATCCCAGGTCCCTCAACCGACATCTATGGCCGCGTAGCCAAGGAATGCGGCATCGTGCTCGTCACCTCCCTTTTCGAGCGCCGTGCCCCCGGTCTCTACCATAACACCGCCGTTGTCTTCGAGAAAGACGGCACCATTGCCGGCAAATACCGCAAGATGCATATCCCCGACGACCCCGGCTATTATGAGAAGTTCTACTTCACCCCTGGTGACCTCGGCTTCGAGCCCATCCAGACCTCAGTAGGCCGTCTTGGCGTCCTCGTCTGCTGGGACCAGTGGTATCCCGAGGCAGCCCGTCTCATGGCCCTTGCTGGTGCCGAGTTGCTTATCTATCCCACCGCCATCGGCT